>ULTU01091528.1_pt1 | contig 19402 bp, 15 predicted proteins | sample 1957861 | NCBI WGS metagenome assembly ULTU01 (sample SAMEA4835742, study PRJEB28245) | human gut metagenome | biome: gut microbiome; material: fecal sample | place: Denmark | collected 2008
CATTAATTGTTTCAGTTTTGCCATCTAATTCATTTTTAAAAACCGAAAAATAATGTGGGTTTAGATACTTGACTAGTTCCTTTTTATTGTGCGTTGATACTTTAAACACTTTGACTTCAATAGGTTTATCGTTGTTTTTATTTAAACTCTTAATCTTGTCAAAATATACGTTTTTGTCAGAAGTTATAGAGTTTACTAACAAAAACATACTAGTTATTAACAAATTGTAGTTAGTTTTAAAAAATATAGATATCAAAAACAAAACCACAAACATTATTCCAAAAGTCAGACAAACAATTTTGTTTATCCTAAGACACTTGTTTCGATTTTTGCCTTTTAGACAAAGAATGGACACAATTATTCTACCACCATCAAGCGGATACAAAGGCAACAAATTAAATATCATTACAACAATATTGCAAATCAAAAAATCGTATGTGTATAGATAAGATAATGGAAAAATCCACCACAAACAAATTGTAACAACAATCAAAATTAAATTCACAAGTGGGCCACAAAGCGAGATGATAATATCATGTTTGCTTTTGAAACTCGAATTTGTAGTTATTCCTGCACCACTCAGAGAATAGATAATTGAATCCATCTGATAGCCATAATATTTTGCACAAAAATAATGTCCGTATTCATGCATGGTTACAACAACAACATAATAAAAAATTTTATTAAACCAGTTAAAATAAATACAGACAAAAACATACAAAGCAAAAAGTGGATGAAATTTAATTTTTAACTTTCCCATATGATTTTACTTTTACTTATTTTTAGATTACTTATTTGAGTGTCATTTTGAAAAATCTTAAGATATACAGTATTCCCGGTTTTTGTTGTTGCAATATCTTGACCGGACTTAACTATATCATTTTCTTTTACTCCAACAATTTCAACGTTCTCAATCCTTGTTTCAAGATTGTTGTTATGTTTAATAGTTATACATTTTACACCGTCAGTACTTTTGTTCACACTCACAACCATGCCACTCTCACAGGCGGACACCATTATAGAATTCCCCACCGTAAATTTAATAGTTCCGTCCATTAAGATTTCATAAATCCCACCCTTAATTGGCAAAACCAAATTCAAAGTGTCTTTTTCAATTGCATTAGCATTTGTGAACACAACTCCACTATTATCACTATAAAGCGAACTTACGGGATTTAACACTTTTATAATATCGGTTTTGATACTTTGAAATAGTGTGTTATTAGTTGCGAAACACACCAAAAATAACGAAACAATAACAAAAGGAATTATAGACTTGTGACTGCTTTTCTTTTTACATTTTATTATAATTTCATTTTTTGTCATAGACAAAATCATTACTTTGTTTTCCATACTAGATTATATGCTTGTCCACAAACTTATATTACAAACAAAAATTTAAAACGTGTGAGCAATTTTTAAAAAACTCGAAATTGCGTTTATTTGCAAATCATATTTTCCATCGTCATTAATTAAAATACTAAGACTCACGTCTTCACTAGTTATATCAAAATAATTTTTGAGAACATTCATAATTTCGGATTTAAGAAGTCTTTCTATTTTTTCAGGATTTTCTTTTTTGTCAGCGACAATAATATTTTTTAATCTGTTTTCCAAATTAGCCAAATCCCTCATACCCTGCCTCTCAATCTTTTTCTTATTGAACCCCAAAAACCCTGATATTTTTTTGTACAATCAAAAATTTTATTGTCTACCCCACTTAGATTTTTAACAATCATATTCATAGAAATTTGAATGGGAGAACTACTTTCAAATGCACCCGCCGACAAAGACTGAAGAGTCACGCTATCATCTTCGGGAATAACGCCCAAAAGTTTAACACTTAGACTTTCGGCAATGGTATTTACACCAAGCATTTTTGAATCCAAAACCAAATCTCCCCTAACCCTATTAATAATTAGATATGGCACATGTTTGGTCTTGAGTACATTAATAATTTTGTCAGCATCTCTAATAGCAGACAAGTGCGGTGTAGTTACAACAATATATTCATCTGCCGAATCGACAGCACGTCTAAAACCACCGTCAATCCCCGCCGGACAATCTATCAAAACATAATCAAAATAACTATCGAGTTGCATAATAATACTAGATAATTCTCTTGCACCAAATCTAACTTTCGAAAATCCATGAGTGCTTGGGAATATAAACAAGTTACTCTCCAAAAAATCTTGAATCAAAGCCTGTTTTGGCTGACATTTTCCTTCCAAAACATCAATTACATCGTAGACGATTTTGTTTTCTATGCCCATTATTACATCCAGGTTATTGAGTCCAAAATCCATATCTATAAGCAAAGTTTTGTAGCCATTTTTGGCTAGTGTCATTCCTAATGACGCAACAATAGTAGTTTTTCCAACCCCGCCTTTGCCACTTGTTACACAAATTTTTCGTGCCATAATATCCCCTAAAATTTAGACTTTAGTATATTCAATAATTTTTGAAAAAAAAAGTAAAGACAATTAAATTTCTTTACTTTTAAATTTTTAAACTCTCGACATTAAATATCAAAAATAATTATTTAAATACAAAACTTTTACTCTATGAATTTTGAGCGACTAGTTTTTCAATGTTTTGTTCATCATCTAGTATTTGACCAGCACCAATCATAGTTACAATATTTGGCTTGTATCTAAAACTCTCCAAATCGAGTTTAACTTTTAAGAATTTTTCTATTCCAGCAATTTTACTCGAAGCGCCACATAGATATATTCCATGTCTTTTTATATCCAAATTAACTTCGCTATCAAGTGAAGATATTATTTGCAAAATAGCAGATGCTATATTTGAATACTCGGACACAACAATTCCAAAAATATCACTACTGCTGACTTCTACTTTTGAATACTCAGTTGTGTCTTTTATAAATCCTTCTATAGTCATTGACCTTATATCATTTGGAAGCAGAGTAGCAAGTTCATTTTTGACTTTTTCTGCACTTTCTTTGCTGATTTCAATACATTTTTCATCGTAGATTAATTTTGCAATTTTTTGATCAATATTGCTTCCGCCATTATAAACAGTCGCACCTGTCAAAATTCTTCCGTTGTTTATAACCGCAATTTCGGTGTTAACACCAATATCCACAATCAAAAAAGATTTTCTAAAATTTTCAATTTCAAAGCCATATGTGGTTGCAATAATCGAAGGCAAAACTTTAACATAATTAACACCCAATGCATAAGCTAGGTTTTTAAATTCAGCAACATATTTCATATTATCTAGCGACACCAAAAACAAAACTCCGTCTCTTTTGGTTATTTCTATCTTTTTGAAATACTCTCCGAGTAGAATTTCAGCCAAACTAAAATCTATTTGACCATTATCTACAACTTTTCTATACTCCATTCCCGAAGTATACGCATCATTTCCAACCGCCACAGCAACTTCGTGTTTTCCCTTAATTCCAGTCACAACAACTGACCTATCATGCAAAACAACACCTACTCCTGCCTTGTATATAGATGTCATGTTGCTTCCAAGTTCAATTGCAAAATTAATCTTTTTCATAATTTCTCCTATGATTATTATAACACCATTCTATTATATTACAAAATCTTAAAATAACATTGTCTCTCGATTATTAAATTATTCTTGAATTTTATCTAAAACCACCAAGCTTTCAATATGTTTTGTATTTGGGAACATGTCGAATGCTTTGACGCTATTAATTGTAAAATTATTTATCATGAATTTCAAATCTCTTTCAAGAGTTGCCAAATTACAAGAAACATAAATAATTCGTTTTGGAAGATTATTATTTTCGTCCTTCAAAAATTGTAATAATTTTTCGCCACAACCACTTCTAGCGGGGTCAAGAATCAATGTATAATCACCCAAATCTTTTGAAACGCACCTAATCTTTTCGTTTGCATCGCCACAAATATTTGTAAGTGTCGTAATATTATTACACAATTTTAATTTTTGAGCGATATCAGATGCAAACTTATTTATTTCAATTCCAATTACATTTTTGTTCTTTGCAATTATAGCAGACATAAGCCCAGCACCACTAAATGCATCAATTACATTGCTTGTCCCAATGTTTCTGATAACTTCCATATAGAGTTCTTTTTTTATTATATCGTTTATTTGCAAAAATGACAAATTATTAATGCTGTAATTAATTCCAAATTCGCTTGTATCAATCGAATTTTTTCCATACAATTCGAAGTATTTTCCTTTCATTATATCTTTGGAATTATCACTAACCAGTAGTGACAAGCCTTGGGTCTTGATTGCAGTATTTAATTTTTGATAGTAGTCAAACAAATTAATTTTTTTGCTTGCGACAATTGTAACTAAGAGTTTGTCATCTACTTCCCTTATAACCAAATATTTCAAAAAACCAAGTTTAGAAGTATCCGAAAACAGTTTATAGTTTTCCTTAAAATATTTTTGCGAAAAGTTTAAAACTTTGATTATTCCCCTTTTTGAAATTAAACAATCTTTTATTTCAATTACATCATGCGAATTCTTTTTGAACATTCCAATTTTGATTTCATCTTGGCTATAAACAAAAGGAAAGGTCATCTTATTGCGATATTCAAATTTGTTTTTTGAGATTATTTGAATATCCGAAAAACTCTTATCTACTTTTGAAATTGTGTCTTTGACTTTACGCAACTTAAATTCTAACTGTAACGAATCGTCCATATGTTGCAAATCGCAACCCCCACACTCAAAAAAATATGGACACTTGGGATTTATTCTACTTGTAGATTTAGTCAAGACTTCATTCAGTTTTGCATTACAAAATCTAGTTTTGTTATTTGTAATTGTTACATCACAAGTCTCGCACGGCAATGCAAAATCGACAAAGCCAATTTTGTCTTTGTCGTCTCCACTAGGCACATAAAAAATACCTTCGCCATTAATACCTAATCTAACTATGTCTACTTGCATAGTTTTATATTATCATAGATTTACAAAAAAATCTATTTTTTAATCTTGGTTTTTAAATAATATGAATAGTTTGGCTTAGTTTCCGCATTGACTCTTCCGATTACAAAATCTCCACTCTCCGAATTTTTGGTTACAGTAGTTCCTGCACAAATATAAGTATCGTTAGCAATTTTAACTGGTGCTATTATATTTGAGTTTGAACCCACAAAACAATTATCTCCAACAATCGAAATATTCTTTTCAACACCGTTGTAATTACAAAAGATAACACCACAACCAATATTTGAGTTTTTTCCAATAATTGCGTCTCCGATATATGCCAAGTGATTTACCTTTGTATTTGCACCAATTGTACTATTTTTAATTTCAACATAGTTTCCAATTTTGCAATTATCCCCAATAGAACAATTTGGTCTTATGTGTGAATACGGCCCAATACTAACATTGCACCCAATATTAGATTCTTCCAAATAACTATCTGTAATACACGTTTTATCTTTAATTATACAATTTTTAATTGTACAGTTATTGCCAACAACTATATCATTTCCGTCAAATACTGTATTAATTATGACATTATTTATACCTATTGACTTTAAATTAGTTAAATCCGAATTGTTTATTATATTTTTCAAAATTCCCCCAATGTATAAAAATTAAATTTGTGTCAACCATAAACATATGATTTTCACATTGATTTGTAGAAGTATAATTTTATATGTTTTAATTTTGTTTTTAATAAGAATAATGGGCAAAAGACAGATTGGCGAAATGCAACCTTTTGAACTGGTTATAACCCTAGTTATTGCCGACCTTGCAACCATTCCAATGGCAGAAACTGCACTCCCACTCATTCAGGGAGTCATTCCATTATTTACTCTTGTATGTATTCATTATTTAATATGTTTACTTTCAAGAAAAAGTGTTACTTTTCGAAGATTATTTAGCGGAAAGCCTGTAATTTTACTCGACCCAGATGGAATAAATTATGAAAATATGCGAAAAGTTAATATGAACTTTAATGACTTACTCGAAGGTTTACATTCGGCGGGATATTTCAATTTGGAAGAATTGCTTTATGTGATTTTGCAAACAAACGGAACTATGACAGTCATCAATAGGTCACCATATGCACCATTAACCGCAAACGATATTGGCATTAGAAAAGAACAAGCAACACTGCCAATGATTATTATATCTAAGGGAAAAGTCATGAATGAAAATTTGAAACTTGCTGGCATTGACGAAAAGTTTTTGATAGAGAATGTTAGCAAAGTTGGAATTAACTCACTCAAAGACATTTTGATATTGACGTTTGATAACAAGGGCAAAATTTATGTTCAACCAAAGAAAGGAAAGTTCAAAACGGTTGATACTAAATACACAGGGGGCAATTGGTGAAAAAAGCAATAACTTTTATAGTAATATTTGCTATAACTATCGTTTTTGGAATTTTGGAACTAAGTAGTGTTAGAAAAACACTAACTTCAATGGAAGATATTATATGTGACTTGAACAAGAGATACGAACTAAACAAGGAAGATATAACAATTTTTTATGACGAACTTGGAGACCTTAAAGAGTTTTGGGAACAACAAGAGGATTGGCTATGCTTTATATTTAACCATAGGGATTTAAGCACAATAACGGATAGCATAAATAGACTTATTCCTTATACCAAAAATAATGATTATGATAATGCAATATGCGAATTGTCTCTACTCAAAGAATACTCCACAAAAAGTTACCACATAATGGGATTTAATTTTCATAATATATTTTAAAAGGTTTAAAAAAAGTAGTTTTGAAACACTTGTGCATATGCACATTCAAAACTACTTTTTCAATTTAAAAACTTAATAATTATTTTTTCAAATAATCTTTGAGATATTTGGCGGTATAACCAATATTTTTCTTAACAATCTCTTCTGGAGTTCCCGTCGAAATAATTTCTCCGCCCAAATCTCCACCTTCCATACCTACATCAATTATATAATCAGCACATTTAATCACGTCTAAGTTATGTTCAATAATTACACATGTATTTCCATTATCTACAAGTCTATCTATTATATGCATTAGTTTTTCTATATCATATAGGTGCAAGCCAGTTGTTGGTTCGTCCAAAATATATAGAGACTTGCCCGTACTACGTTTGCTAAGTTCGCAAGCCAACTTAACCCTTTGTGCTTCGCCACCACTAAGTTCGGTCGCTGGCTGACCAAGTTTTACATATCCAAGGCCAACATCAACAAGCGTTTGAATTTTATTTTTAATTCTAGGAACGTTCTCAAAAAATTCATTGGCTTCGGATATAGTCATATCAAGAACATCATATATACTCTTACCTTTAAACTTGACTTCCAAAGTTTCTCTGTTGTATCTCTTTCCATGACAAACATCACAAGTCACATATACATCAGGCAAAAAGAACATCTCAATTTTCTTGATTCCTGCTCCGCCACAACTCTCACATCTACCCCCGCTTATATTAAAACTAAATCTTCCCGCAGTGTATCCACGCTCTTTTGCACTACTTGTTTCGGCAAATAGATTTCTAATATCCGTAAATACATTTGTATAAGTTGCAGGATTGCTACGTGGAGTTTTTCCAATTGGGCTTTGGTCAATATTAATTACTTTGTCTACATTTTCAAGCCCGCTCACAGATTTATGTTTGCCTTCAATCATATCAGATTTGTTAACATAATTGTATACAACAGGATATAGTGTTTCATTAATAAGGCTACTCTTCCCGCTTCCGCTAACACCAGTTACAACAGTTGTAACACCCATTGGTATTTTTAGATTTACATTCTTAAGATTATTGTGCGTGCATCCTTTGATTTCAATATATCCACGTGAAATCTCACGTCTAGCCTTTGGAACATTTATCTTTCTCTTACCACTCAAAAACTCTCCAGTTATACTATCCTTACAATTAATAACGTCTTGCAAAGTGCCAGCAACTACCACGTTTCCGCCATGAACTCCTGCGTATTTGCCAATATCTACAATATAATCTGCAATTTTCATTGTATCTTCATCATGTTCAACAACGATTACAGTATTGCCCAAATCTCTTAGATGTTTGAGTGTGTCCAAAAGTTTATCGTTGTCTCTTTGATGAAGTCCAATACTAGGCTCATCTAAGATATAAATAACCCCAGTAAGCCCACTGCCAATTTGTGTAGCAAGTCTAATTCTTTGAGACTCACCACCACTCAAAGTTCCCGCCATTCGAGATAGTGTCAAATAGTCTAGTCCAACATCCACCAAAAAGTGTAGCCTTGATTTAATTTCTTTGAGAATTGGCTCGGCAATTGTTTCGTTCATTTTGCTAAGTTTTAAGTTTTCCATAAATGAAAGAATATTCTTGACCGACATATTACAAACATCAATTATATTTTTTCGGTTTATGAATATATTAAGTGCTTCAATCTTGAGTCTATCCCCATGACAAGTTGGGCATATTTCTTCTTTCATTAATTTCCCAATTTCTTCCTTGGCATAGTCGCTTGTGGTTTCTCTAAAACGTCTTTCGATATTCGGAATAATTCCTTCAAATGCCATTTGACCTACAACTTGCTCGCCAAGTCTCACATAGTCAATGTCGAGTTTTTCTTTTTTTGTCCCATACAAAATCATATCAAGCATACCCGCAGGCAAGTCTTTGACTGGAGTGTCAAGAGATACTCCAAACTTCCTAGCAACTGCACGATAAAACATTTTCGCCATTCCCGAATCGTACGACCAGCCAGATACATTTGACAAACCACATTTGTTTATTGGCATGTTTGGATTGGTAATTATTTTTTCGACATCTATAATTTGTTTAAATCCTAAACCTTTGCAATCTTCACAAGCCCCAAACGGACTATTAAAACTAAAGAGTCGTGGGGCGATTTCTTCAATAGAATATCCACACTCATCACAAAAGTGTGTTGTGCTAAATAGCATCATTTCGCCTTCGACATCAATATTTACTGTTCCTTTGGAAAGTTTAATTGCACTTTCAACACTATCCGTTATTCGACTTTGATTTTCATCTCTAACTACAAGTCTATCTATGACCACATAAATCGTATGTCTTATATTTTTTTCAAGTTTAATGTCATCGTCAAGTGTCATATCGCTTCCGTCAATTTTAACTCTGTGATAGCCTTCTTTTCTCAAATCGTCTAATTCTTTTGCAAAAGTTCCCTTCTTTCCCTTAACATACGAAGCCATGATTTGAATTTTTTTATCCTTTAACTCCATAATCTTGTCGATTATGACGTCTATAGACTGAGTTGAGATTTCCTTTTTGCAATTTGGACAATAAGCCTTGCCTATATGTGCAAAAAGTAGCCTTAGGTAATCATAAATTTCGGTAACCGTTCCAACTGTACTTCTTGGATTATTTGAAGTTGTCTTTTGGTCAATTGATATACTTGGCGACAATCCATCAATACTATCAACATCGGGTTTGGACATTTGTCCCAAAAATTGTCTAGTATAACTTGACAAACTTTCCATGTAACGTCTTTGACCTTCGGCAAAAATCGTGTCAAAAGCGAGTGTGCTTTTGCCACTACCACTTACCCCAGTAAATACCACTAGTTTATTACGGGGAATTGTAAGATTAATGTTTTTTAGGTTGTTTTCTCTCGCACCTTTTATAACAATGTCTTCTAACATATTATTTGTCCTTTAATTCTTTGATTTGTTCTCTAAATAAAATTGCTTTTTCGAAATCAAGCATATTTGATGCTTCTTTCATTAAACCTTGAAGCCTAAATATTTCTTGTTCTTTTTCTTTTTTGTTTAATTTTTTCTTGTCTTTGTTCGCTTTCTTAGTTATTTCCAAAGTATTCTTAATTGGCTTGATAATCGTCTGCGGAGTTATGCCATGTTCTTTGTTATATAACATCTGAATTTGTCTACGTCTAGTTGTTTCACTCACTGCTTTTTTGATAGAATCAGTCATTATATCCGCATACAAAATCACCCTACTTTCTGAGTTTCTAGCCGCACGACCAATTGTTTGAATAAGTGCCCATTCACTTCGCAAAAATCCTTCTTTGTCTGCATCAAGAATAGCCACAAGTTTAACTTCTGGAATATCCAATCCTTCACGCAATAAATTGATGCCTATTAGCACATCAAAATCTTTTCGCCTCAGCCCATTAATTATATCAACTCTATCAAGAGTGTCAATATCCGAATGTAGATATTTAACCTTAAATTTCTTTTCGGACAAGTAATTAGTTAGACTTTCAGCCATTTTTTTGGTTAATGTAGTAACCAAAACACGTCCGTCTTTTTCTATTGTGCTATTAATTTGCCCAATTAAATCATCTACTTGATTTTTAACTGGCTTAATATCAATTAATGGTTCAAGTAGTCCTGTTGGACGAATAATTTGCTCTACAACTTGACCCGAATTATCTAGTTCAAACTTGGCAGGAGTTGCTGAGACAAAAATCGCCTGTCCAATTTTGTGTTCGAATTCGTCAAAGTTAAGTGGTCTATTATCATATGCCGAAGGAAGTCTAAAGCCATAATCCACAAGATTTTTCTTTCTTGCCAAGTCTCCAGCAAACATACCCCTAATTTGTGGCAGAGTTATGTGACTTTCATCAACAAATAGCAAAAAATCCTTTGGAAAGTAGTCAAGCAAAGTATAAGGTGCTTGACCCGGAAGTCTCCCGTCAAAATATCTCGAGTAATTTTCAATGCCGTTGCAATAGCCGACTTCTTTCATCATTTCCAAGTCATAAAAGACTCTTTCTTTGATTCGCTGTGCTTCAATCAATTTGCCTTGTTCTTCAAATTCTTTAACCCTAACTAAACAATCATGCTTGATGTTTTCAAAAACATCGTCCATTTGAGAGTTATTTATAATATAATGAGTGGCTGGCAAAAGATATAAATGTTCAAGAGTATTAAGTTTCTTTCCCGTCAATACTTCAAACTCGGATATTTCCTCAATTTCGTCATCAAAAAAACTAATTCTTATCCCAACTTCACTCTTGTTTGGTGGAATAATATCCAAAATATCGCCTTTGCTTCTAAAGGTTCCACGTTTAAAGTCTATATCGTTTCGTTGATATTGCAGTTCAATTAGTCTTTTGATAATATCTTTTTTGTTGTAAATTTCATTTGGTCTAAGTGATAGACACGAACTCGAATATGCTTCAGGCGCACCCAAACTATAAATACACGAAACTGATGCTACTACTATAACATCACGCCTTTCAAATAACGAGCAAGTCGCAGAATGTCTTAGTTTATCTATTTCGTCATTAATACTCATGTCTTTTTCGATATACGTGTCACTAGAAACAATATACGCTTCGGGCTGATAATAATCATAATAGGAAACAAAATATTCTACTCTGTTATTTGGAAAAAACTCCCTAAACTCGTTGCATAATTGAGCGGCAAGTGTTTTGTTGTGGGCAATTACAAGAGTGGGTCTATTTGTGTTTTTAATTATGTTTGCCATAGTAAAAGTTTTTCCTGAACCAGTAACTCCAAGCAATGTTTGATATCTTAGTCCGTCGTTTAACCCTTCGACTAATTTTTCGATTGCTTGAGGCTGGTCACCGGTTGGCTTGTATTTACTTACTAACTCAAATTTATCCATAGTATATATTTCCCTAAAATTTATATAATTAAAATCTTTGCAATATAAAATTTTATCAATACGAGTATACAACAAAAATATTATAATTACAAGCAAAATATTTAAATGTTAGAACATAAGTTCGAAAGTTAAAAAACAAATAAACTCTTACACATTTTAACATAAGAGTCTATTTGATAAATATTGCTTTTAAGATTATGCCTACAATAAATGATAGTACGGCAAGCAAAATGGTTTTTACAATTGCTGTTGACCAAGATTTTTTTATGTTTTTTTGTTCCCTATTAAAAGATTTTCCCTTAGTCAAAATTGTAATACAGTATATAAGTTCGCCATTTTTATCCGAATTTACAAGGTTTATATATTCTTCTTGAACAAGACCTTCCAAAATCGCCTGAATTTCAATGTTATTAGCCGAATACTTTGGCTGAAGAGCATATTCTAAATCTAGTGGCGTCAAAAGACAAGTGGATTTTCCACCACTTTTTTCCAAAATATAATACATAATCAATTTTTCTTTTTTTGATAACATGCCTCTTACCTTAGTATTAGTATTGCAAGTCCTGCCCCAATAAAAGCAAATACTCCCGACAAAATTGAAAATAATAGCAAAAAGTAAAACATTTTTTTGTTAGTGGAACTTTCAATTTTTAGGTTTTCTTGAATAATTCTTGAATTATCTTTGATAATAAGACAAACATTATCTTGGTCTATGTATTTTAAGTCAATATACTTATATTGATTAAGATAATTCATATCTTTCTTGAGAAGTTCAAAGTTATTTTTGTAACTTTTAATTGATTTAAGGATTGTTCCACACTCCAAAACTTTGTAATTTTCATTACATTGTTTTGACAAATATTTAAGTAATAATATTTTTCGCTTATCCATAAGATTATTTTAACATAACTATAATTTTTTAACAACAATTTAGATAGTCTTTAAAAACAGAATAGACAAAAAAATAGACATCATTAGTTTTTGATGCCTATTTTTAAATCAACTATTTAGATTTTTTTGGAGATTTCTTACTAGATTTTTTCTTACTAGAAGCAACAAAGTAAACAACCACACCGCCAAGTACCACAACAGAAAGTACTACAAGTACAGTTCCAAGAACTGGGCTAACTTTCTTTGTTTCAGCTTCTTCGCTTGGTACATTGATTGTATAAGAATAAGTATTTGTATTTCCAACCTTATCTTTTACAACAATTTTGAGTGTATGATTACCAGTTTGTGTAAATTTCCATTCATAACCTTCGTTGTTTGCAACTTGGTTAGTAACAGTTGTTCCGTCAGGAGCTGTAACAGAAATAGAAATTTTTTCACGCAAGTATGTCGGGTCAGATTCATTATCGCTAAGAGTAAGCATATTATTTAGATTAAGAACATAAGTCTCATTCAACTTAACTTCTGTTGGAAGGTCTTTGTCTTTGTTCACCCAAGCAAGTGTAGGTTTTTCGCAGTCACCAACAGCAATTGTTAGAGTTTTTGTTGATTCGTTACCCGCTTCATCTACTGCACTATATTTAATAGTATATGTGCCTTCAGATGTAGCCTTGAAGTACTTAACATGAGAGTTTTCGTCTCCTTCATAATCCATAACAGATGGTTTTGTTCCGTTTGGTCCAGTTACTGTATATGTTACATCAACTTGTCCACGATTCTTGTCAGTTGCAAATGCTACTGGGATTTTGATTGTCATATAATCTTCGCCAGTTTCTTTTGTAAACTTGGTTGATGCTGGGAATCTATAAGTCAAATCCAAATCAATTGTTGGAGCAATTGTGTCTTTGGCTGTAACTGTAAATAAACTATCTTCCAAACTAGCCACGTTGCCAAACTCATCAACACCTGTGTATCTAATAAAGAATGTTCCTTCACTTGTTGGAATAAATCCGTTGCTATAAAGAGTACATTCTGCACCATTACTCTTGTTGTAGATTTCCCAATTGATTGTTCCATTAAATGTTTCGCCATCTTTGATAAGTTGAGCGGTTGGAACTTCAAAATATTCACCTACTTCAATAGTCTTTCCGAATTTGTCTTCGTCAAGCAACGTAATAGTTGGAGCAGTTTTGTCATTAACTCTAATTCCATAAGATCTTGCGGTTGTTTTTCCTGAAAAGTCTTTGGCTGTATATGTTACTGTGTATACACCATATCCACTAAGTTTGAATGATGCATCAGAAATTGTATATGTTTGTGTAGTAGAATCAAATGAAACCTTTTCTTGATTAACTTTGGATACTTCGTTACCCTTTCTGTCAGTAATCTTAATGGATATCGAAAGATTTGTATCTTTGTCATCCCAAACAGTCATAGTTGGCAATGTTAGGATTGTTGAACCTTGGTCAAATGGTGCAATCTTATTGCCACCTTTTGTAATATATCCCTGTTCATCAATTGATGTTGTTGCACCTTCGGCAATTCCTGCAACTGCATTAACAGCAGACTTGTTTGCTTCGTACAATGCTGTGTTGAAATTAAATGATGGGTTGTCTTTTTCAAATTCAGGGTTTTCGTTATCGCTACCCGATCTCAAGATTTTGATTGTATGAACAGTCGACTTAACAACGTTTGTACCACTAGATGCCTCTCTAACACCTTTGATTTCGTCCAAATATGCTTCGGCATAAATCTTAAATTCAGTAGCACTCTCGCCAATATCAGAAATCTTAATTTGATATTTACCATCATCATTAGTCTTGGTAAGTTCAACAGGTGCATTTGTACCAACTTGATAGAATGTCTTAACTTCGATGTTTTTGTCATAAGTATCAGTAGCGGTTGGTTTTGCAAAAGTCAATACTTTTTCTTGGTCACTAACTTGGCTAGTTCCAATGTTCAAGTTAACTTTTGTTGTGCCTTTTGTCAAATCTTCGTCAGTATCGTAGATAACGATATCATAAACGATTTCACCAAGTGTATTACCCGCTTTGTCGGTTGCTTGATATCTTATTTCAGCGTTACCTTTTGTCTTAAATTCAATTTCAGCAGGTTTATTTGGTTCTGTTTCAACTGTTGTAACAGCACCAGTAGAACTACGATAACTTCTTACAATCTTAATCTCATCGTTATCTTTGCCTTTGAATGTATAGAAGTTGTCAGTTGCATATGCTGCAGGAATTGTAATCTTAACAGATTTTGTTTCGCCAACTTTTTCTAGTTTTGCAACAGATGGAATATCTACACGTCTATTAACAAGCAATTTTTCAGCAGATTCTCTATCAGTTACTGGTGTACCTTCGGTGCTATCATATACTCTAGTGATTCCGCCCTCAGCATCAAAATCATATTTATAAGTTGGAATAACTTGTGGTGCTTGTTTGTCACTAACAACAATTGTGTCAGCAGGTGTAACTTCGCATTTGCAATTTTCACCAAATACAGGAATAGTTGCAACATAAGTTATAGAGTATGTTCCAATTTCAGTAGGTTTGAATGTGTATTTGTCATAATCAACATTCAAATTAACTTTTTGACCATTTTTCTTAATAATTACTTCAACGTGAGCATTTACAGCATCAGTAGAAGAAGTATTGCTATCTACAACTTTAACCTTAGGAATTGTAATATCTGTTCCTACATTTCCGCTAGTTGGCATACTGCTTTGCAAAGACATCTTAAGTTTGATGTCTGATGTAACATAACTGTCAGCCTTAACAACTTGGAAGTTTGATTCAAGTCTTGAAATAACTGAAAATAAGCTTTCATTAGTTTCGTTTACGCTACGATATTCATAAACGATTTGATAAGTTCCAGTTTCCGAAAGTTTTGTTTTGTCTACTGCATAGTATTTGCCTTCAGCATCCAATGTCAACATAACATCTTCGCTTGGAGTGCTTAGATAACATACAAACTTATTTCCAAGTTCTTTTGCTGTCTTTTTAATATCTTCACCATTTTCGTCTACAACTGTAACAGTTGGAGCAGGAATCTTAAGACCATCCAAACTTGCAGGAATCTTAGCAGGAATTACATATTCACTATTAACAGGAAGTGCAATTGTTGCTTCTTCCTTTTCAACAAAGAATGACAAATTCTTGACAGCGGTTGTAATACCGTTTTCGTTTTTAACCGCAATAGTCAAGTTATAATAGCCTTGATATTTTGGAGTAAACAAATATTTGTCTTCTGCATTTTTCTCAATAGTATATTCTTTTTTATCCTTTTTAACAGTATATACAAGTTTTTCGCCAGCTTTTAATCCGTCGGTTACTGTAGTCTTTGGAAGTTCCATTTCTGTGTTGATTTTGTAACCAGAATTTTTAAAAGCTTCAACTTTTATTTCAGCACCTTTTACATCTGTAATAGTCTCACTAGCACTAACTTGAATTTGTTGTTGTTTTTGGTCAACTACATTTGCAACAATGCCTGTAGCAGTAACACCAGCAAGTAACAAAGGTACAATGATTTTTTTCTTGTCTTTCATAATTGTAAAAATTCTCCCTATTAACTTAATTATAACGAATTTAGTTTATTATTTTTTTGCGGTTTTGTCAACTATTAATTACAAATATTTAAATTTCTTTTGACTGGCATATTCGTTACTTGTATTATGAGTGTATTTTTCCAAATTATGTAAAAAAAATTAGAAAAATTTTCCAAATGATTTTTTATACAATTTTACATCAAAAAACTCTTGGGAAAGCCCAAGAGTTATTTCAAACATAAGAGAAGTAGATTTTAAATTTATTTTTTAGCAACCAAAACCAGTGCCACAGCCACAGCAGTTAAGGATAAGTAACAATAAGATGATGTTCCAACAGCAGTTGTCATCACCGCCAAACCCGTTGCATCCGCAAAGCATCAAAAGAAGTAGTAAACAACAGCAGTTATTACCCTTGCCAATAGCACCATTACCTATTCCACGATTGCATCCACAATTATTTCCAAACATAATGTTTTCCTCCTAATTTAGAAAGCAATTATATGTATGTATTTTGTTTTTTTGCTTTCTACTTCATAGTACTAACAAAGTTCAGAAAATGTTACATTTATTTAAATAAATTTTTCAAAAGAATTTCTTTGAGTTTATCTATACCTTGATTTGATTTGGCAGAGATAAACACAACCTGTGAGTCGTCGTAGTTTGATGATATATCTTTTATGATGTCATCTTTGTATTTAATTGACTTATCTACATGTTGATTTCTAGTATCAATTACAGGCAAATTATCACATTTGTTAAAGACCATAATAACAGGACTAGTGCAACCAAGTTTACTCAAAACTTCGTTTGTAACTCTAATGTGGTCAAGATATTCTTCGTCGCTTATATCCACCACATGCAAAATCAAATCTGAATATACACATTCTTCGAGAGTGCTTGCAAATGCTTCGATAAATTCATGTGGAAGGTTGTTTATAAATCCAACCGTATCAGTCATGAGAATTTCTTTTTTGTCTTGAAGCCAAACATTTCGAGTGGTTGTATCAAGTGTAGCAAATAGTTCATTCTTGACATACACATCAGATTTTGCAAGTAAATTTAATAGTGTACTCTTGCCTGAATTTGTATACCCAACGATTGAAACTGTAGGCTTTGTGTTGCTTAGTCTATTTTTTCTATTCAAAGCACGCATGGCTTTGAGTTTTTTGAGTTCTTCGGTTTTCTTTTGAATATTCTGTTCAACAACACGTCTATTGAGTTCAAGTTTGGTCTCACCAGGGCCTCGCATTCCTACCCCGCCACCAAACTTTCCACTGCTTTCAAGATATGAGCCGAGTCTTGGTAGTGAATACTTAAGTTGAGCAAGTTCAACTTGCAACTTCCCTTCGTTAGTTCTAGCACGACTTGCAAAAATATCCAAAATTAGCATACTTCTATCTATAACTTTGACACCAAGTACATTAGATATATTAGAAATTTTGCTTCCGCTAAGTTCGTTGTCAAAAATAACAAGATTGACACCGTATAGTTGTATCATTTCCTTGATTAAGTCTATTTTACCTTTGCCAATAAAGTAAGTTGAATCGGGTTTTTGTCTAAATTGTGACACCCTATCCACAGTTTCAATTCCAGCAGTATTTCCAAGGCTTTCTAGTTCGTCCAAATCTCTTTGAATATTGTCTTTGGAATTTAGAGAAACTTTGACTAGAATGGCTTTTTGTCCATTATCCTCATTTAAACTTTTTTGATATTCAACAAATTCTTTTTCGTACTCAGGTACTTTTTCGAGTATTCCATATTTATTAATGTATCTAGCATCATGGCACGAAGTCAATGCAAAATTTTCTCCCCTAAGGTATCCAACACTAGCATCATATGGTTCTCCGTTAATCACACTAACAGCAACAATGAAGTCAAGTTTGTGATTTTTCAAAAAACTCAAATCCATTTGACTTAGTGTTGACTTAGTGTTTGGATGTGTGTGAATAACTCTAAGTCCCGAATATCCAATTCCGTCACAAACTTCAATTTCGTGACTTGCAGATGTTTTATCTCCACATGAGACATCTAAAATATGTCCTTTTCTATCAATAACCAGCGATACTTCGTATCCCGTATCCCCCGAAACTTTGCAAATAGTCTTTAGTACTTGGTCGTCAATAACCAAAGACTTGTCAAACGAATAATCTAACAAGCTTTCAAGGATTTCTTTTTGTGATTTTTTTAGTTTGTTTGGAAATTTCATAATATCTCCTTAATAGTGCTATTAACATTTTCAAGTTTTTGATTTATGCTTTCTACCAATACTTCGTCTTCACTACATATTTCTTTAATATTTTGACCAATCACAACAATTCTATTTCCCAGCGAAATAAGATAAGCCTTATTTAAACTGTCCGAAACAGCCTTATTTTCTTCAAAAATATCTAGCGATTTTTGAAAATAATCTTTAATCGAATTAATTAGCGTATCATCAAAGCCCGCTTGAATTACATCGAAATTATCAAAACCTTGCAGGTCGGCAAAATACTTCAATGCATACACTCCTTGATTTTTAAAAGTAAAGTCCGAGTAGTCTTTGAATTTATCCAAAGCGACACTATATGCTTTTTGTTCATCGCCGACACCTATGAGTGCCTTGACATAACTATTAACCAAATAGTTTTCTTCCGAAAGCAGAGTACTTTTTTCCAAAATTCCCAAATTTGCTTGTTCGTTATGTTTTTTAAGTTCAATCATAAAATTTGAGTAATCATCATCATTTATAAATTTTTCATAAACAGTTATAATTTTTTTATTATTGCCATTTTTTATTTCAATATTTAATGACTTGTAGCAATAATAGATATTCTTCTCTTTTTCATAAGTTTTTTGATACATATTAGAAGCCAAGTTATTAAGTCCTAATGAGTATGCAAAGTCTCCCATATTTTTTGGAAAAGCAAATATCATTATGCATACAAATATAGCGCTAACTACAATAAGTGAAGTAAGTGTCCACAAAACTGTTTTAAGAATTATTTTTTTGTAATCTACATTCATATTTTTCTCCACGCTATCAAACTAATAGTCAAACAAAAGACAATAAAATCAAAAAATCTTTCGGCTTTATGTTTATAACACTCAATCATAAAAGATTGAATTTTAGCAATCAGTTTCTTGCAAGTTACATCTCAAAAAGCCATTACATTTAATATAATAACAAATAGACAAAAAAAAATCAACAAATCAAAGGTCTATACTTTGATTGTTGATGTTTAAATTTAATATTTTCTTATTTTAAGCACATTAGGAAAGCCATAACGACCCCCAATCCTGTTACAATTAAAAATCCCATAATATCTTCCCCCTAATCGTCAAATTACGAACATGTATATTATAGCATGTTATACCATAGTAGTCAATACCCATTTTGAAAAAAATTTCAAAAATTTTTTAATTATTTTTTA
>ULTU01057454.1_pt1 | contig 19218 bp, 18 predicted proteins | sample 1957861 | NCBI WGS metagenome assembly ULTU01 (sample SAMEA4835742, study PRJEB28245) | human gut metagenome | biome: gut microbiome; material: fecal sample | place: Denmark | collected 2008
TTCCTCCGTCCCTTTTTCTCATTTTCCTCCGTCCTTTTTCTCACATTAAATATTAAGAGGAGTGTTTTCTATGTATATAAATAAAGACTTAGAAGAATTTAAACGTTATATAAAAGGAAAATACGTGGCAGTTATAGGAATGGGGGTAAGTAATATACCACTTATTCGTTACCTTATGGATTTAGATGCTAACATAACCGTATTTGATAAAAAAACAGAAGAAGAACTAGATGGTTCACTATGTGAGGAATACGCATTACAAGGTGTAAAATTTTCTTTAGGAGAAAATTACTTAGATAACTTAAATGGATATGACATAATATTTAGGTCACCTAGCATGAGGCCAGACCATCCAGCTATAGAAAGAGAATTAAATCGAGGAGCGATCTTAACATCAGAAATAGAAATGCTTATAGACTTGTGTCCAGGAAAAATAATTGGAGTAACAGGTAGTGACGGCAAGACAACAACTACGACATTAATATACAAAATGCTTGTAGAAGATGGATACCATTGCTATCTTGGTGGCAACATAGGCACTCCATTATTTGCTCAAATAGATGAAATGAGACCAGAAGACATAGTAGTCTTAGAACTAAGCAGTTTTCAACTAATGACATTAAAGAAAAGTCCTAATATATCAGTTGTTACAAACGTTTCGCCAAACCACCTAGACATTCATAAAAGCTATGAAGAATACATCGAAGCAAAGAAAAATATATTCAAATATCAAAAAGAAAATGATGTACTTGTTTTAAACTTTGACAACGATATAACTAGAGAAATGGTAAACGAAGCAAAGGGAAAAGTAAGATACTTTAGTACCAAAGTAAAACTAGAAGACGGTGTTATAATAGACTCTGGAATGATAAAAATTTCAGAAGGTAAAACAAGAAAACAAATAATGAACGTAGACGATATCCTACTTTTAGGAGCACATAATGTAGAAAATGCATGCACAGCAATTGCAGCTATATACGACTTAGTAAAACCAAGTTCTATAGTAAATGTATTAAAAACCTTCAAAGGAGTAGAACATCGTAACGAATTCGTACGAGAAATAAACGGAGTTAAATGGTATAACGATTCAATAGGAAGCAGCCCAACAAGAACAATAGCAGGACTTTTAAGCTTTAAAGACAAAGTAATCCTAATGGCAGGTGGCTATGACAAGCACCTTGATTATACGGAACTAGGAAAATATATAGTTGCACACGTAAAAACACTAATACTTATGGGGCAGACAAAAGAAAAAATAAAAGTCGCTACACAAAAAGCCCTTTCAGAATCAAACGAAATACAAGAAAGCTTACCAATAATTGAATGTACAACACTTGAAGAAGCAGTTAACGAAGCCAACAAAATTGCAAAATCAGGAGACATAGTATTCTTCTCCCCAGCAAGTGCAAGTTTCGATATGTTCAAAAACTTCATGGAAAGAGGCGACAAATTTAAGGAACTGGTTTCAAAACTTTAATTGAAATTCAAAAATATTTATTAAAACAAGCATTGGCACTATACAGTATGAGAAATGTTTGATAATACTTTTTTGTCGCAATTTTGTCAAGGTGGAGAGTGTGTCAGCAATACTACCTTGACAAAGCCTTGCGGATAAAAGTATTATCAAACATTCCTCATACGGAAATTATACCACTAACCATAACTAAAATTTTTTCACAAAAATATTGAAAAAAATTAAATTAACATATAAAATACTATTAATAAACAAAAGAAAAGAGGGTTTAATATGAGCTTTTTAAAGAGATTTGGAATCATATTTGGAAGTAAAAAAAATAAACTTTTACCAGAACCTGTAACGAAAACGCCAGTAGACAATACAGCATTTCTGGCTTCAAATGCAACAACATATAAAACAATTGCAATGTTTGACCTAAACCTAGAAAGCCCTAAATATGAAGGTGCAATTCCAGAAGCTACTATTAAATTTTATCCGCTAAAATAATATTTCAATGTAAATATTTGGTATTTTGCCATATTTCTGTAAAAAGATTGACAAAATTTGAAAAAAGGTATATACTTTTCGGAGTTGACAGCAATTCGAGAAAACGCTAATATTTAACACTAGTTGATAATAATAAATAACATATATCTAGAGGAGGGAATATATAAGATGGCACAACCAAAAAGAAGATGGTCTAAAGCTAGAACTGGTCTTAGAAGATCTACTTGGAAACTAGAAAAACCAAGTTTCGGAGAATGTTCACATTGTCATGAGCCTGTTCAACCACATAGAGTTTGTAAAAATTGCGGATACTATGATGGAAAAGAAGTTATAGCTATGAAAGACGCAGAGTAATTAAGAAGATGTCCTAAATTTTTGTATTTAGTGGCATCTTTTTTCTTAGTTTCCATTTAGTAAACAAATTGATGAGGAGAATGATATATGAGAAAACATATAATAAAAGATATAGTACCAGGCAGCATTGCAGAAGAAATGGAAATCGAGCCGGGAGATTATCTTGTTTCTATAAACGATGAAGAAATTAAAGACATATTAGATTATAAATTTCAAATCTTTGATGAGTATATAACATTAGTTATAGAAAAGAAAAATGGCGAAGAATGGGATTTAGAAATAGAAAAAGAAGCAAATGAAGATTTAGGAATAATATTTCCAGAGCAACTAATAGAAAAACCTAGAAGTTGTGCAAATAAGTGTATATTCTGCTTTATGGATCAGTTACCAGATAAAGTAAGAAATACTCTTGTATTTAAAGATGATGATTTTCGTTTGTCTTTTATAACTGGAAACTATGTTACACTTACAAATTCAGGTTATAAAGATTTAGATAGAATAATTAGGTATCATTTGAGTCCTATAAATATATCTGTTCATGCTACAGATCCAGAGGTTAGAAGTATGATGCTGAATAACAAAACAGCATATAAGGTTATGGAATATATAAAATATCTTACAGAGCATGACATAAAAATAAATGCACAAATAGTGCTTTGCCCACATATTAACGATGGTAAGGTTTTAGATAAAACAATAAAAGAACTTTCTGAATATGCGCCAAACTTGCAATGTATAGCAATTGTTCCAGTTGGACTTACTAAATATAGAGAAGGCTTATATCCATTAACGGTCTTTGATAAAGAAGGAGCAAGTAGAACAATCGATCAAATAAATGGTTGGCAAGCAAAATTTAGAGAAAAATACGGTTTTAATCTGGTATATTTGGCAGATGAATTTTATGTAAAAGCGGAAAGGGAGATACCAGAGTTTAAAGACTACGACGATTTTCCACAATTAGGTGATGGAATAGGAATGCTTGCATATTTTAAGAAAAATTTCGATAGTTACTTAAAAAGATTTAAGCCTAAAAAAGTTAATAAAGTAGTATCTATAGCTTCTGGCAAAATTGTATATAACTTTATGAGGACGAGAATGGACGAATTAGAGAAAAAATTCGAAGGGCTTAAAATTAACCTATACCCTATAGAAAATACCTTTTTTGGACCAGAAATAACGGTTACAGGGCTAATTACTGGTGGAGATTTAATTACACAGCTAAAAGATAAAGAGCTTGGTGAGTATTTGATACTTTGCGGAGATATGTTAAAAGATGATGCCGATATATTTTTAGACGATGTAACATTAGAAGAAGTGAAAGAGAAACTTAATATTGAAATCAAGGTAAATAATGATTGTGGAATCGGCATAATAAAGGATATATTAGGCATTAGGTAAAATTATGCAAGAAAGTAGTTTACTTTTTATGTAAAACATGCTATAATATAAATTGACTTAAAGATTACTTTAGTTGGGGATTCATACCAAACATTCGAGCGTGATGTTTGTTACCCCTTGTTTGACACGTCGATGACGTACAAACAAAAAGTAGAGCGCTGCACAAGATCGACAAGAAAAGACAAAATGGAGGAAAACACAATGAAGAAGAACATGGACAGCAAAGTTATCGGCACTCCGGCGAAGGCAACCAAGATTCTGAAGATCATCGCCGTCGTCTTGGTTATCTATGCCATCTTGCGACTGATGGTTTTCACCGGCATTTTCACCGGGTTCGGTGACGTCGCGGCTGCGGTGATGATCGCGTTGATTTGCGGTTATTTCGCCGGAAAGGCGCGCCGCGAACAACACGAGCATGATGTAGAGGAGGACGACGACAAGATGCTCACGGAAGCCCCCGTGCTTGCTGAGCCTGTGCCCACGACCGAACCCATCGCTCATGTTGAGCCCGCTGCTAAACCCGCTGTGACCACTCCGGTAGTAGATTATGATAATCTGCAGCCGGATGATCTCGAGGCTCTTGAGAGGGCTGAGAAGTATCGCAAGCTGCGTCTGATTAAGCTTGGCATGGAACGCGAGTCCTTCAATGCTGACGACGCAAAGCTGAAGGATGTAATGGCGAAACAGGCGGAGCTCCTTGCCGAAGGCGAAAAAGCCGTGAAGTGAGGCGCGCTCTCAACCCCGTAAGGAAGCTTTCCTTATGGGGTTTTCCCTTTTAATGATAGGTTTATGTTGAAAATTAGCCTTGTATAAGGTATAATATAAATATACGATAATACAAATGAGGAGTGATTTTTATGGAAATTATTTATGATGATAGAGGTAATATATTAGAAGGTGTTGTAATAAAGTATTATTCTGATGATAAAAAAATGTCTGAAACACCATATAAAAACGGAAACATTAATGGAGATGTGATTGAGTATCATTATAATGGAATGGTAAGTTCGGTTACGCCTTATGTTGATGGCGTGATTAACGGTAAAGTTAAGACATATTATCAAAATGGAATGATAATGGAGATTATTCCTTATGAAAATGGTAAAGTTACTGGAACTAGATGTAGATATTTTGAAACAGGACTTTTAGAAGAAAAAGCTGAGTATTCGCGTGATGTTTTAAATGGTTTTGTTACACAATATAATTCAGATGGTTCGGTTAGGTCCAAGAGAGAGTTTAGAAAAGGCTTTCCTGTAGAAGTGGAAAAGGAAATAAGAAAAGAAGATGTTGAGGATAAAAAAGAAAAAAAAGAGGAAGTAGTTGAGCAATTAACTAAAGAAGAATTAGATAGACTTTTATAAATTATATAATTTTGAAATAATAATGTTGCCAAGGGAAAAATACCTTGACAACATTTTATTTTACTTATAAAATGGTAATTGTGATTGAAATATATTATTTAAAAGATTTACGTGGTGGGAGGATGCAGCCATTTTTAAAAATTTGTGTCCTTGATAATATATTTGAACATTGAAAAGTAAATAAGGAGGTGGACGATATTTTTACTATTACACAAGTGATTATTATTTCAGTTATCGTCCTTGTCGTATCTGCAACTGTTACGGCTTTTATTTTTGTTCAAAAAGAAAAGAGTAATGAGAAAAAAGGGCTATCTAAGATTAAAAATGCTGAAGAAGAAGCAAAAAAAATCTTAGAAGATGCTTCAAAAGAAGCAGAAGCTGCTAGAAAAGAAAAAGTTATTTTAGCAAAAGAAGAAATTCAAAAAGAAAGAGCAGAGTTAGACAGGGAAACAAAAGAAAGAAGAGCTGAAAACCAAAAGCAAGAAAGAAGATTGTTCCAAAAGGAAGAATCACTAGAAAAGAAGTTGGAAAATCTAGAAAGAAAAGAAATGAAGTTAGTAGAAAGGGAAAAGGAGTTAGACGTCCAAAAAGAAGAGCTAGATTCTTTTAAAGATAAGCAAGTCGCTGAACTTGAAAGAATTTCAGGATTATCTTCTGAAGATGCTAAAAATTATTTGCTTAGCATTTTGAAAGATTCTCTTACACATGACAGTGCTGTTATGATTAGAGATATCGAAGGAAAAGCGAAAGAAGAAGCAAATAAGAAAGCAAAAGAGCTAATTACTTATGCTGTTCAAAAATGTGCAGCAGACCATACTTCAGAGACTACGGTTTCAGTTGTTCCTTTACCAAGTGATGATATGAAAGGTAGAATTATTGGTAGAGAGGGTAGAAATATTAAAGCGTTAGAAACATTGACAGGTATTGATTTGATAATTGACGATACACCAGAAGCTGTTATTTTATCTGGTTTCGATCCAATTAGACGTGAAGTAGCAAGAATTGCTCTCGAAAGTCTTGTTACAGATGGTCGTATTCATCCTGCTAGAATCGAAGAAGCTGTTGAGAAAGCTAAAGAAGAGCTTGAAAACATTATTAAAGAAGAAGGCGAAAGAGCTTCTATTGAAACAGGTGTAATTGGATTACATCCAGATGTGCTTAAACTTATAGGAAAGCTTAAGTATAGAACAAGTTATGGTCAAAACGTTTTGAACCATTCAATCGAAGTTTCACAACTTGCTGGTATTATGGCTGAGGAATTGGGCTATGATCCAAAGCTTGCAAAGAGAGCTGGACTTCTTCATGATATTGGTAAATCAATAGACCATGAAATGGAAGGTACACATGTTGAGATTGGTGTCGATATCCTTAAGAAGTTTAAGGAAAATGATATCGTAATCAACGCCGTACAAGCTCATCATGGTGATGTTGAACCACAAACAATGGAAGCAGTTTTAGTTCAAGCTGCTGATGCGATATCAGCTTCAAGACCAGGTGCTAGACGTGAGACATTAGAAACTTATATCAAACGTTTGGAAAAACTTGAAGAGATTGCAGATTCATTCGATGGAGTTGAAAAATCATTTGCAATCCAAGCTGGTAGAGAAGTTAGAATCATTGTTAAACCTGAAAATGTTGATGATGATAAAATGGTACTTATGGCAAGAGACGTTGCAAAGAGAATTGAGGATGAAATGGATTATCCAGGACAAATCAAGGTTAACGTTGTAAGAGAGACTCGTGCAATTGAGTACGCAAAATAAAAAATTAAGTGCATTTGTAGTTAAAAGTTACTGCAGGTGCACTTTTTTTATAAAGAATAGCACAATGTAAGGCAAAATATATGAAAATTTAAATATCGTTAAAGGAGGAATAAGTATGAATTTTTTTGAAAATATTGAAATCAAAGCGAAGCAAGATGAAATTGTAAAAAGGGTTGCAGGTGCGATAATTACAAATGTAGTAGGAAAAATATTATTATTACAAAGACCTTTAGATGATTTTATGGGTGGTATTTTGGAGCTTCCAAGTGGTAATGTAGAAGCTGGGGAAGCAATTAATCAAGGACTAGTTAGAGAGGTTAAAGAAGAAACTAATTTAGACACAAGAACTATAGGAATGTTTATAAATTCTTTTGATTATTTATCAAGTAGTGGCAAAAAGAGTAGACAATTTAACTTTGAAGTAAAAGTAGAAAATTATGAAAATATAATTTTAACTGAACATGATAACTATGTATGGTTAGATTATGAAGAAGTAAGAAATAATGAAAGAATTACCGATGAAGTAAAGTACACTATTGAAATATATAATTATAATAAGAATATAGAACAATAGAATATAGAATTAGTGCTTTTATCACAAAATTATTGATAAATAGATGTCTTTGAAATATAATAGCTTTTGGAGAAAGACTGGAGGTTATGATAATGAATATACTAGTAATTGGCGATATAGTTGGGGGACCAGGCATGGAGGCTTTAAGAAGAAATATATCGAAGTTAAAGCAAGAATTTAATATAGATTTTACTATTGCAAATGGTGAAAATTCGGCTGACGGTATGGGGATTACTCTTAAGATTTTAAATGATATGTACGCACTTGGTGTAGATGTTGTTACCTTAGGAAATCATACATGGGGAAAAAAAGAGATTTTTTCTTTTATAGATGATGAAGATAGACTTATAAGACCAGCTAATTATACAAAAGGTATTTGCGGCAAGGGATATACTATTTTGCCTTGCAAAAATATGAAGATCGGTGTAATGAATTTAATCGGAAGAGTTGATACTGGTGGTTCTTATGATAGTCCTTTTGAAGTAGCAGATGAAGAAATCACGAAAATGAAAAAAGAGGGTGCAGATATAATAGTAATAGACTTTCATGCTGAAGCTACAGCTGAGAAAAAAGCACTTGCTTATTATTTAAAAGATAAAGTAAATATTTTGTTTGGAACACATACCCATGTTCAAACAAATGATGATACTATCTACGAAACTGGCATGGGATATATAACAGATGTTGGTATGACTGGGCCTAAGGATTCGATAATCGGCATGGCTCCAGAGGCAGCATTAAAAAGGTTTTTAACTCAAATACCAGAAAGATATGCTTGTGCTACTGGCGAACCAATGCTTAATGCGGTAGTGTTTGAATTTGACGAAAAAGCAAAAAAGGTAACAAGAATAGACAAAATATCGATTTAAATGCGACAATTTGTAGTATTTTGCCGAACGATTCTGCCCATTTGTCGAACTGATTTACTGGATATTTCTGGAAATGGTTATATAATTTAATTGTAAGTTAAAAATATTAAATTATATAACAAGGAGGAAATAACATGGATGTTTTAAGAATTTCTACGAAATCAAATCCAAATTCAGTAGCGGGGGCGATAGCAGGTCTAATAAAAGAAAAAGGAAAGGCAGAGATGCAAGCTATAGGTGCTGGTGCACTAAATCAAGCAGTTAAAGCAATTGCAATTGCTAGAGGTTTTGTGGCACCATCTGGAGTTGACTTAATTTGCATACCAGCTTTTACCGAGATTAAAATTGAAGAAGATGAGAGAACGGGTATTAAATTACTTATAGAGCCTAGATAAATATAAAAAAGCATCCAAACACTTGAACTTGTATGTGCTTGGATGCTTTTTTATTAACGTCGTTTCTTCTTCTTACTAGTATTGGTAGTAGGAGCAATGTAACCAACTTCCTTGAGGTTACGAAGCATTTTTTTACAACAGGAATACCACCTATAAGCAATCGATTCAATCGTATGTTCTACAGCAATTTTCTCACTGTAGCCTGCCTGACCATCAACATAGATTTGACCGATAGCACGATTCCCAATATTGTAGACAGGAGGGAGGTCGCGAACTTTTTGATCGTCGTCTTCCAAAAAAACAAACGTGTTACCCAACTTTCGAATGTCATCAAAGCTCATGCTTTCACATTCACAGAACTTCATGGTAAGGAAAACCACTCTTTTATTTCGAAGAGTGTATTCTTCAGTTGCAAGTACGTCAGCATACCCAAAATCATTAATGTGAGCTTTACGGACAGCCAGCTTTATGCAAGTTAGTGCGACTGCAATCCTTTCAAGATCGTTAATCCAGGTTTTCCGAACGACAACTTCTTCAAGGAGTCCATATGCACCATTCAGCAGTCTCAATACATTCTCCTTCTGATTATCCCTATTCATAGTCATGAATTCCTCCTTTTTATATTTACATAATACAGCAGTATTATATCATGCGATTGCACAAGAATCAACAAAATTTACAAAAATATACCAATTTTGAACGGTTTGTGTTATAATGTCGGTATTGTCGGATAAGAAAAGGAGAATTAGTATGAACTATAAAGAAGCTCTAGCTAAAAAAATTGCGGATATAGTAAATTTGCCTGCAAGTGAGATAGAAGAATATATAGAAATACCACCAAATAGCGAACTTGGAGATTATGCGTTTCCTTGTTTTAGACTTGCAAAGGAACTAAAAAAAGCTCCACCTATTATTGCGAGCGATATAAAAGAAAAGATGACATTAGATGATGTTGTAAATAAAATAGACGTTGTTGGAGGATATCTTAACTTTTTTGTTGCTAAAGATGGACTTGTTAAATCTACTTTAGAAGAGGTTTTAAATAAAGAGGATTGTTTTGGTAATAGCGATATTGGAAATGGAAAAACGGTTGTTATTGACTATTCTGCACCAAATATTGCTAAACCTTTCCATATAGGTCACCTTCGTTCAACAGTTATTGGAGGAGCACTTTATAAAATATATAAGGCATTAGGATATAAGGTTATCGGAATAAATCACCTTGGAGACTGGGGAATGGGTGTATGTAAGACTATTGCTGGATATGAGATGTGGAAAGATGAGTATGATTTTTCTTCAAATCCAATAAATGCTATATCTAAAATATATGCACGTTTTAATAAAGAAGAAAAAGAAGACCCTACTCTTACAGATAAGGCTAGAAACGCACTTCAAAGATTAGAGGCTAGAGATGAAGAGACTACTAAACTTTGGAAATGGATAATAGAAATAAGTATTGAATCATATAATAAAATATACGATTTAATAGGATGTAAATTTGACTCATATAATGGTGAGGCATTCTATAACGATAAGATGGACAGAGTAGTAAATATATTAGAGGAGAAAGGTTTACTTGTAGATAGTGAAGGTGCAAAAGTTGTTATGATGCCAGATGATATGCCACCTTGCATAATTATAACTTCTGCAGGTACTACAATCTATGCCACAAGAGACTTAGCAGCACTTTTATATAGAATTGAAAATTATAATTTTGATAAAGCAATTTATGTTGTAGGCGCAGAGCAAACTCTACATTTTAAACAAATTTTTAAGACTTTAGAACTTATGGGATATGAAAAATATGCAAAAAATTGTGTTCATGTTCCTTTTGGCTTAATACTTGACGAAAATGGTGAAAAAATAGGCTCTAGAAAGGGCAATGCAATTACGTTAGAAGAAATTTTTGGAGAGGCAATAGAGAAATCTTTGAACGTTATAAATGAGAAAAACCCATCTTTAGAAAACAAAGAAGAAGTTGCAAAAATGGTTGGTGTAGGCGCGATAATTTTTAACGATTTAGCGAATAACAGGATAAAAGATGAGATTTTTGATTGGAAGCAAATCCTTAATTTTTCTGGCGAGACTGGACCATATATGCAATATACCTATGTTAGGACACAAAGCATTTTAAGAAATGCAGAAAATTTAGATTTAGAAAATATAAATTACTCAAAACTTTTAGATAACGAAGCTATTGAGGTTATAAAAAATCTTAAAGAGTTTCCAAATGTTGTTGTATCTAGTGCAAATAAAAACGAACCATCACTAATTTCAAGACATCTTATAGAAATTGCTAAAAGTTTTAGCAGATTTTATAATGAACATCAGATTATTTGTGATGATAAAGAGACACAAAATGCAAGACTTGCATTAACGAAAGCTGTTGGAATTACTATAAAAAACGGACTTAATATACTTGGAATTGAAACACCTGAAAAAATGTAATTTATTATAAGGAGGATTTACTTAAATGAATTATGAAGAGGCAATTAAATTAACTAAAAAATATGGTCAAGAGCAATTGCTTGATTTTTACAATGAATTATCTGAAGATAAAAAAGAAAGTTTATTAAATCAAATTTCAAAAATAGATTTTGAATATATGAAATCTTTATATGAAAATAAAGATAATTATGAAATGTTAAATAAAGATATTACTAGTATGGATGCAATTGATTCTAAGAAAATTAATAAAGAGATGTATGAGAAAATAGGTGAAAACAGTATAAAAAATGGTGAACTTGCAGTTTGTTCGATGGCCGGAGGTCAAGGCACAAGGCTTGGCTTTAATGGACCTAAAGCTACATATATGTTAGATATAGGAAGGCAAGCATCTATATTTGAAATAATGACGCAAAAACTTAAAGAGGCTAAAGAAAAATATGGAGTTTATATCAGTTGGTATATCATGACTAGCGAGCAAAATAATGATGAAACTGTAGCTTTTTTTGAAAAGAATAATTACTTTGGATATGATAAAAATTATATTAAGTTCTTCAAACAAGGAGAATTACCTCTACTTGACGAAAATGGAAAAGTAATTTTAAAAGAAAAAGATGAGATTTTTATGGCTCCAGATGGTAATGGTGGAATTTTTAGAGCTTTAGGAAATAGTGGCATTTTATCTGAAATGAAGAAAAACGGAGTAAAGTATTTAGCTGTTGGAAATGTAGATAATATCTTGATTCACATGGTAGATCCACTTGCTGTTGGGCTAATGATAGATAAGAATGCAAAAATTCTTTCTAAGTCTTTTATGAAACCTAGATGGGATGGCAAATGGGGTGTTTTTTGCAAGATGGATGGCAAACTAAGGGTAATAGAATACATAGAGACACCAGAGGAACTTTTAAAAGCTTGTAATAGCGATGGAGAGCTATTATATGGTGATGCACATTTTGGCTGCAACTTTTTCAGTATAGATTTGCTAGAAAAAATCGAAGATGAGAAACTACCTATGCATGCAGCCTTTAAGAAAAATGCTCATGTAAATGCTGTTGGCGAACATGAAGAAATAAACGCATATAAATTTGAAGCATTTATTTTTGATGTTTTTTCTGCAACTGATGATGTCCTTATTTTACGTGTCGAAAAAGACAAAGAATTTGCACCAGTTAAAAATAAGGAAGGTAATGAAAGTCCTGAAACAGCTGTGGAATTATATAAAAAGTTTTATGGAATAAAATAAAAGAGTGCGATAATATAAAAACGATTGAATATTAGATAAGATACGGTATTAGTTTAATATCAATGGATAAAAGAATATCAAAAATGCGTGAAAAGAATTCACGCATTTTTTAATGCAATAAAATATTATCAACAATATTTTATTTGTTCTCTTGACAAGAACAAACGTTTCTGATATTGTCTTGATGATGAGGTCGTTTGGATACGATGTGATTTGCCCTTTTTATTTTTTACAAATGAAAAGGGAGGTGATGCCAATGGTAAAAAATGATTACACATTATTTTGGTTTACAGTGCTACTATTAGCATACTTTTTTAAAAAAGTACTTAACTCCAAGAAAAAATAACATAAAAAAATCACTCTATCCAATTTGCAACGATTGAGTGATTTCCTAAACTCAAAAGGGCAAGTCACTTTTGTGACCAACACCTCATCTATAATTTAATTATATTGTTTTAACATAAAAAGTCAATATTTTAATTTAATTTATATGAATAATCAATGATAAAATCACCCTATAAAAATTTTCAATGATTTGTTCACCCTTTAATGTATAATTAGGAGGTTATGAGAATTTAAATTTCATATAAAATATAAATCGATGACTGATTTCAAATTTTGATTTATAAAAATATATTACTATGCTTTTATTAATTCAGTCTGAGCAATAAAAACTAATGGTAATCTGTAAAATGTAGGAGGTGGAATATGCAAAGACAGATTCTTCATGTTGATGTAAATAATGCTTTTTTAAGCTGGACAGCACTTTATAAATTGAATAAGGGTGAAACTGTGGACATTCGAACTATACCAGCAGTTATAGGCGGAGATGAAACAAGACGTGCGGGAATCGTCCTTGCCAAAAGCCAACTTGCTAAATCTTGCGGAGTTGTTACGGGCGAAACATTATATCAAGCAAGGCTTAAGTGCCCTAATTTAGAAGTATTTCCACCAATTTTCCCCGTATATAAAGAATATTCAAATATGCTATATAAGCTATTGTTAGAGTATACAGATAAGATTGAAAGATTTAGTGTAGATGAATGTTTTTTAGATATGACAGAATTTTTGCAAGGAAGAGATATATTAGATATTGCCTATGAAATAAGCAGAAGGGTCAGAGAAGAACTGGGCTTTACTGTTAATGTTGGAGTTGCACATAATAAACTTTTAGCAAAGATGGCATCAGATTTTGAAAAACCAAATAAAGTGCATACATTATTTGAAGATGAGATAAAAGATAAAATGTGGCCACTAAAGACGAACGATTTGTTCATGCTTGGAAAAAAGACCTTTCCAGTTCTTTATAACATGGGAATAAAGACAATCGGTGATTTAGCAAAAAGCGATATGTTACTTATACAAAAACGATTTGGTAAGTTTGGTAAAATGATGTGGGAATATGCTAATGGAATAGATAACTCACCAGTTAATTATATACGCGAAAAGCCTAAAAGCATAAGTAATTCTACTACGTTACCTATAGATGTTACAAATATAGAAAAGCTATATGAAGTGCTTTTTAAATTAACAGAAAGTGTGACATATAGACTAAGAAAAGCTAATTGCCTCTACTGTAAATGTTCAAATAAGAACAAATAAATTTGAAGATTCTTCGCATCAAGGGAAACTTATGAATCCAACTTCAAATACTATTGAAATATATGAAAAAGCAAAAGAACTTTTAAAAGAATCATATAAACATGGAGTGTATGTGAGACTACTTGGAGTAAGAGTAGATAATCTTACCAAAATAGAAGATAAACAATTTAGCTTTTTTGAAGATGTAACAGAAAAGAAACATGAAAGAATTGATGAAACATTAGATAAAGTTAAGGAAAAATATGGCTATAACAGTATAACTAGAGGCAGAGGTATAAATACAAAAGATTAATACGTTACTTTTGTGGGTTGAAAAAATTCAAATTTATGATAAAATATCCATAGATTTTATTTGAAAGGATGACGAAATATGACAAATAAAGAGTTAGCTGATTTAATATTTCCCAATATAACTAAAACAATTGAAGACTATAAAAAGATGTATCCAAGAAGAGATTTGCCAAAAGGAGCGATTGTTACAAGATACGCCCCTAGTCCAACAGGTTTTATTCATGTTGGGGCTCTTTATGCAAGCTTTGTTTGTAGTATGTTTGCAAAACAAACAAACGGTGTTTTCTTTTTAAGAATCGAAGATACTGATACAAAACGTACAATAGATGACGGTGTTGCGACTATAATAAATGGTCTAAAAGATTTTGGTGTTACTTTTGACGAGGGACCAACAGATGATGAGGGAAATTGCAAAGGCGATTATGGCCCATACATACAAAGCGAAAGAAAAGAGATATATCAAGCTTTTGTAAAATATTTATTAGAAGAGGGACTTGCATATCCATGTTTTTGCACAGCTGAAGAACTTGAAGCTATGAGAGAAAAACAAGAAAAAACTAAAGCAAGAATTGGTTACTATGGTCCTTGGGCTACTTGTAGAAATTTAAGCAATGAACAAAGAGCTGAAAGAATTAAAAATGGGGACCCATATATAATCAGGTTAAAATCTAACGGAAATTACAATAAAAAGATTATATGTCATGATGAAATAAGAGGAGATTTAGCTTTCCCTGAAAATGATGTAGATATAGTTATAAATAAGTCAGATGGCCTTCCAACTTATCACTTTGCACATTTAGTTGATGATTATTTGATGGGTACTACTCATGTAATAAGAGCCGATGAATGGGTTGCTTCCTTACCACTTCATTATCAATTATTTCAAATGTTTGGTTTTGAAGTGCCAAAATATGCTCACATTTCGCCACTTTCTAAACTTGAAGATGGTAAGATGAGAAAACTAAGTAAGAGAAAAGATCCAGAAGCTGCAATGAGTTATTATCACGAACTTGGAATTCCTTATGAAGGTGTAAAAATATATCTTGCTACTATTGCAAATAGTGGTTTTGAAATTTGGCATGCTGCAAACCCTAGGGCAGATGTTTCTGAATATAAATTTGATTTTTCAAAAATGTCAAAGAGTCCAGCACTTTTTGACTTAGACAAATTAAACTTTATATGCAAAGAATATGTAAGTACATTAAAGGCAGATGAGCTATATGAGGATGTTACTAAATATTTAGAAACTTATGATGAAGAGTTTTGCAAATTATTTACTAGAGATCCTGAATTTTCTAAAGGCTTCTTAAATATTGAAAGAGAGCAAAAGAAACCTAGAAAAGACATTGCATATTATAGTGATGTAAAAAAAGAAATGTGGTATATGTTTGATGAACTATTTACATATAGCTGGGAAGAAGAAAAAAATCTAGAAGCCGAGATGCTAGTTGAATATATCAAAAATGTTTATAATCCAGATGATACTCAACAGGAGTGGTTTGATAAAATAAATGAATTTGGTAGAAAATATGGATATGTTCCAATGAAAGAATACAAAGCCTCTCCAGACGAATTTAAAGGCCATACAGGCATGATTTGTGAAATGTTAAGGTATATTGTTACTACTAAACATATGACTCCAAATTTATACGAAATTTTGCGTTTGCTTGGAAAAGACAAAATCTTAAACAGGATTGAGAGATATTTAAGCAAGTAAATCTTTATTTATACATGTGAGAATGGCTTGTAAGCAATGAATAGTAACATGATTAAAAGATAATATTTTAAATTTATTGCTGTTAATAGTACCGAAAGCGCTTGACAAATTATGTAAAATATATTAAAATAGCATGCGTAGGATTTCCACAACGACCGGACCCAATAATTTGAGGAGGATAGACTTATGGCATTGTTTGGCAAGAAGAAACCCGTTACTCTCGATGAGGCGCTTGGTAGGATTTCGGGTCTTGTAAGTACGAAGGAGTTTGAGGTGCTTAAGTCCAAGGTTAGCAATGTTGCTCCTGAGAAGAGACTTGATTTGGTAAAGAGCTGGGCGACCACGCACGAAGATTTGGAGGTTAAGAAGCTTTCGAAGCTTCTCTGATTTCGAAACTTTGAGAATTTATTAGTCTTTAGTTAGACTTATTGTTGGCATGCATAGTTTTTGCATGCCAATTTTAATTTGAAAAGGAGGGTGTATCTTGAAATATACATCGAGACCAGAATTTAAAGAAGAACTTTCTAAGGTGGCTGAATTTTTAAGACTGGATACGAGTATATATACCAAAATTGTTTTTGAGGACGATGATTTAAAGGCACAAGGTTTTGATAGTAATCGGAATCTTTGTGAGATACATGCGTGCGTTGAAGATTTTCGCATTTTTGAATTTAGAAAAGATTTGATTACTTCGAAAACATTGGAGCCAACTTGTCATGCAATTGAGATGAAATATCTTTGCTTTATGGCACAACTTTTTGGTGAGGAGTATATCGACGATTACTCTAGATGGACACGTAGGTTATATAATGAAGCTAATCAACGATTACATGAAGAGCTTCAAAAACATGATAAAAAAACCAAAAAAATACGTGATAATTATGACGATATAACAAGAGTTAAGATAATTTTGGCTAAAAGAGCAAAAGGTTATTCCAAGGAAACAATAAATTGTATAAAAGAATATTGTGCTGAAAAGAGGCAAGAGCTTCTCAGGGTAAGACAGCAGGATCGCCATAATCTTTGGAGAATGATTACATTTGAACGGGATTTGAAATTCGAGTATCGTAAGCAAAATGTTTCGATGATGAGGGCAAAATTGAAAATTTAATTTTGTATAGTTAAGTACCAAAAATAAAGAGGTAAATTTCTAAAGCTATGAAATTTACCTTTTTATTTTGTTTTTATGAAAAGCAGACAAAATAAAAAGTTGCAGTTTTTATTTAACACCAACAATAATTGCGAAAAACAAACAGTTAGATTTTATAGGTTTGAAATGAATGTTACAAAAATAAATAATTAGATTTTATACATTCAAATATAAAAAAGATGATAAAATATATATTATAAAAAACAAATATTGAAATTTTAAGTTGATATGTATTTAAGTGTTTGATATCATAAGTGTAAGAAAAAATTAGTTATAGGAAGTGATTAAAAATGTCAAAACAAGTATGGAAACCAGGGACTATGGTTTATCCATTACCAGCTGTTATGGTGAGCTGTGGAGATATGGAAAAGTCGAATATTATAACTGTAGCATGGACTGGAACGATATGTACAGATCCAGCAATGGTATATATTTCTGTGCGACCAGAAAGGTATTCGTATAATATGATAAAAGAAACAGGAGAGTTTGTTATAAATCTTACAACGAAGGAATTGGCGAGAAAAACTGATTTCGCAGGTGTTAGAAGCGGTAGAGATTTAGACAAATTTGATAAATTAAAACTCACAAAAGAAAAGGCAAATAAAATAAAAGCTCCACTTATAAAGGAGTCACCGGTGAATATTGAGTGTAAAGTGACAGAGATTAAAGAGTTAGGTTCACATCATATGTTTATTGCAAAAGTTCTTGCGGTTGATATTGATGAAAAGTATTTAGATGAAAAAGGAAAGTTTTGTTTAGAAAAAGCTAATCTTATTACATATTCACATGGTGAGTATTATGAGCAAGGAAAAAATATTGGAAAGTTTGGTTTTTCGGTAAAGAAAAAATAGGAGTTGAAAGTTACAAATGATAATAAATTATTTCGATAAATATGAAATAGATACAGAAAAGCTTGAGGGCAAATTAAAAATAATTGAAGAAAGCAAAACTGAAAATGCGCTATATATTACAAATGTATTACCTAAGGCAATAAGGTATATTTTTAAAGAAAAAGTTTATAACGGTGACGAACTTTTGAAAATGAATTTTGAAAAGACATATATGTTTGACACATTGATTTGTTTTGATTCTCAGGAGAATGATGTAGGGCTTAAGAATTTTTACAGTAAGCTAACGGAAAAATATACATGTATTATAGTTGGAAATCATGAGGCACAGAATATAAATAAAAATATAAGATATGTTAATATAAAAGAAATAAGAAAAAACAATAATGAGTTATCGAATATAAAAAATGCTTGCATTGTTTTTAATTTTGGAAGTATTGATTTTTCTAAATATTACTACAACAAAATGCGTAATTATTTTTTAAATGTTATAGATAAACTTTTAAGCATAAATGAAATCGAATTAGAAAAAGATACTGAAAGGCTTTGCAAAGAGACTTTGCTTGATGAAAATAATTTTATTAGTAAATGCGAAATACTAGAAGAAAAACTAGAACTAAAGGATGTGATTGCTGTTTATGCAATCCTTATAAAGCAAGGTATTGTAAATAAAATTAATGAGGAAAACTATGCGTTTTATTTAGAAGATGAAACTGTTAATTATGATTTGAAAAATATGATGCTAATTGAGTTATCAAAGTTAGTGCGTGTTTGCAATATAAAAAATTTGGATGATAAATTTTCTTTTATATATGATGATATCTGCTCTAAGATGTTAGAGGAGGCATTGAACCTTAATTATTGCGATTTTATAGATGATAGATGTGTAACGATGAGATATACAAAAGGCTTCCCACATTCGAAGGTTAATGGATGTTGTGCTGATACTTATAAAGATAAAAATAAGAACTGTAGATATTTAAATGATGATCATTCCTGTTCGATTTGTTCTATAGCCTGTAGGGCATTTACTTGTGAGTATCTTCAAAAGAGGGGGATTGATCATGCTTTGTGGCAGTACCCGATAATGGACTGTACTGTGAAAAAGCTTTATAGAGGCAGGATTGTTTATGATTTTTTTATTCCTAAAGAAAAAATGCTTGAAAAATTTAAAAAATGTATTTTGGTTTGATTAGTGTGGAAACTGAATAATAAAAAATGTTGCAAATGGAAAGGTCTGAT
>ULTU01086323.1_pt1 | contig 19113 bp, 17 predicted proteins | sample 1957861 | NCBI WGS metagenome assembly ULTU01 (sample SAMEA4835742, study PRJEB28245) | human gut metagenome | biome: gut microbiome; material: fecal sample | place: Denmark | collected 2008
TCTAAGAAGATTTGATGCTCCTAGTTTAGTACCACCAAAATATCTTACTACTAAGAGGATATGATTATTTAGATTATTTCTTTCTAAAATGGTTAAGAAACTATTACCAATACCACCTGGTTCTTTATCGTCTGATTTACCAGCAGTATTTATTAATTTATAAGCATAAGGGATATGGCGATAACCTTTATGTTCTTTTTTTAATGTATTTAAGATTTCTTCAATGTCTTCTTTGGTATTTATTTCATAAAGATAACCATAGAATTTAGATTTTTTAATTTCAATTAAAGATTCATTTATTAATTTCATAATATCACGTAAAGAGTATATTATATTGTGAGGTTTTTGTCAAAAGATTAAGTATAATTGTGATTAGAGATGATAGCTTATGTAAGAAAAGAAGATTAAACTCATTAAGGTGAGTTTTTTCTTTTTAATTAAGCAAAAATGTGTAATAATAATGATGTGATGTTTATGTTTAAAGATGAACTTAAATTAGTACCTAATAAACCTGGTTCTTATCAGATGTATGATAAGAATGATGTAGTTATTTATGTTGGTAAAGCGAAAAACTTAAAGAAAAGATTAAGTTCTTATTTTCGTGGTAAACATTATGGTAAGACAGCAAAAATGATTAGTAATATTGCTTACTTTAAATATATAGTTACTAATACCGAGTTAGAGTCTTTTATATTAGAGATTAATTTAATTAAAAAATATGATCCTAAATATAATATTTTACTTAAGGATGATAAGAGTTATCCTTATATTGAATATTCTAGAAAGCCTTATCCATCTTTAAAGGTAGTTAGATATTTAAAGGTTAAGAAACATAAAGATAAGTTATTATTTGGTCCTTATGTTAATGCTTATGCTGCTAGAAGGATTGTTAATTTAATTAATAGATTATATCCTTTAAAGAAATGTGAAGGAATGCCTAAAGAAGTATGTTTGTATTATCATATTCATGAATGTTTAGGTTATTGCACTAAAAATGTTTCTTTAGATAGAATTGAAACTATGGAACAAGAAATATTATCTTTTTTAAGAGGTAATGAAGATGTTATTAAAAATAAACTTAAAGAGAAAATTGAGTATTATAGTGAAAATTTAAATTATGAACTAGCTTTAGAACTTAAAAAAGAACTTGATTATATGTCAATAGTTTTAGAGAAACAAAAGGTTGAACTTAATCCAGGTGAAAATTTAGATGTTATTAATTATGCTTTTATAAATGGGTTTATTGCAATTGAATTTTTATTTGTTAGAAATGGTAAGTTAGTTGGTAATTATACGGAGATTGAACCGGTTACTGATGAATATTTAGATGAGATTGAATATTATATTGCTTTATTTTATCAAAAGAAAGAAATTCCAAGAGAAATTATTATTGCTGATGAATTAAATGAAGATAATTTATCTAAAGTTATTGAGACTAATTTTGTTAAGGTTAGTAAGGGTCAGAAAAGAAAATTACTTTTAATGGCTAAAGAAAATGCTACTATTAATTTAAATAATAATTTTAAGAGAATTGAACAAAAACAAGAAAAATCTAGTGGGGCTAATGATGAACTTGCTGAACTTTTAGGTATTGGTATTAAAAGAATTGATGTTTTTGATAACTCGAATTTATTTGGTTCTTTTGCGGTATCGGGGATGGTTGTCTATGAAGATGGATTGCCTTCTAAGAGTAAATATCGTAAGTATAAAGTTATGGTTGATAAGAATGATGATTATAATACGATGAAAGAAGTTATTTATAGAAGATATTATCGAGCTTTAATTGATAAGGATTTACCAGATTTAATTTTAGTTGATGGTGGTATTAATCAGATAAGAGCGGCTAAGGATGTTCTTAATTCTTTAAATTTAGGAATTAAGGTATGTGGTTTAGTTAAAAACGATAAGCATAGAACTAATGATTTATTAGATGGGGATACTTTAGAAATTTATGATATTGATCGAACTAGTAATTTATTTCATTATTTAACGAGGATGCAAGATGAAGTTCATAGATATACGATTAATTATCATAGACAAATTAGAAGTAAGGGATCTATTAGTAGTATTTTAGACAATATTCCAGGTATTGGAAATAAGAGAAGTAAAGATTTAATTAAAAGATTTGGTAGTGTTAAAAGGATGAAGGAAGCTTCTTTAGGAGAGTTATGTGAAATTATTCCTGAAGATATAGCTAAGTTATTAATTAATTATTTAGAAAATTATGATAAATAGTAGTTTTCTTTTTGGAGGGTTTATGTACGATTTTTCAATGAATGATTTTCAAAAGAAACTTTTTATTGTTTTTTATGAGGAAAATGGGGAGTTTTTAACAGTTTATTATGCTGATGGTAATATTGAACATTATGAAAATACGGAAGCTAATAAAGAAAGACTTAATTTAAGAATGAAAAAACAGGTTGAAGATGCTAAAGATTTTTATGAAGAGATTGATAAGATGTGTAAGGATTATAAATTTATGAGTATGAGGGATTCTTTTTTCTTTTATTTAACATTTTTTACATCTTTAGGTATCTCTTCTGAGAGTTTGAGTGCATCGGCTTTAATATTTATCTTTTCACTTGTTATTGCGTTAAAAAAGCTTGATAGTAAAGAAAAATATCAATCTTTATATGAACTTAGATATGATTATTTAAAACATGAATATTTTTTAGAGTTTGAAGATGCTTTTAAGGCAATGGATTATAGTGATTTAAGATTATATGATGGTGTTAGTGATGATACTTTAATGTTTATAATGCAGTCAGAGTCTGATAAACCATTGGATATTAATACAATAGATACATTATCTTTTGAAGATTTAATTAGAATGGTAGATAATTATAATGCGATTGTATTAGATGCTAAAGATAAAAGTTTAAAGATGGAGTTTAAGAATGAAGAAGATAAGTAATTTTGATGAAAGATTAGAAAGTGAACAAGTATTTATTGAAGGACTACTTAACTATAAATATAGTGATTATTTAAAAGAAGAATCTTATAAGTTAATTGATGGTGATAGGGTTGCAACTTGCAATTATTTAGCCTAAGATGATTGTTTTGAAACTACTGTTTCAATGAATGCTTTAGGTGATTTATGTGTTAAGAATTATAATCGTGATAGTGATGCTAGGGTTGTTGGAACTCTAAGAGGTACTGATAACCTTAATAGTTAGTGTTAAAGAAAATAGTTTAGATAGTAGTTATTTAGAAATAAGTAAACTTAAAAATAAACAAAGACGTATTTTAGATATAGTTAATAATAACTTATTTGATTTAATGATTCCTTGTTTATATAAAGAACTTAGAGATGCTAGTAATCGTTATTATAGTAAAATATGTGATGGTAAAGAATTAAAATTAGACTAGATAATTGACAAATTAAGATAATTAAAGTAAAATGGGAATGTAAATTTGTGAGAAAGAAATTAATATTTATAAGGTGTATTTAAAGAGAAAGTATATTTGGTGAGAGTACTAATACATATTAAATATTACGACGTTCTTTTGTTTTAAACAAATCGTTAATCGCGTTAAGATGGAAAGACTTACACAAGTGAAATAAGGTGGTACCGCGGATATATTCGCCCTTATATACATTTGTGTTTTTATTTTTTAGAAAGGATTATTTATGATAACTAAACAAAAAGGAACTTATGATGTTTATGGCGTAGATGCTAAAAAAAGAGAATATGTAAATGATGTAATTAGAGGAGTATGTGAAAAATATAATTATAATTATATTGAAACTCCAGTATTTGAAGCTACTGAATTATTTCATAGAAGTGTTGGAGATACTTCAGATATGGTTTCTAAAGAAACTTATGATTTTAAAGATAGAGGAGATAGAAGTATTACTTTAAGACCAGAAGGTACTGCTAGTATTGCAAGATGGTTTTTAGAAAATAAATTATATGGTAATATGACTGAACCAGTTAAAGTATTTTATAATGAAAAAATGTATCGTTATGAAAGACCTCAATCAGGAAGAAATAGAGAGTTTACTCAGTTTGGAGTAGAATTTATTGGTTCTGATGATGTGATGGCGGATATAGATGTTATTTCACTTGCTTATCAAACTTATTGTTTACTTGGTTTAGAACCGGTTATTAAGATTAATTCTTTAGGAGATAAGGAATCTAGAGATAATTATAGGGAAGCTCTAATTAATTATTTAAGACCACATATTGATGAGTTATGTGATGATTGCAAACAAAGATTAGAAAAGAATCCTTTAAGAGTGTTAGATTGTAAAGTTGATAGTGGTTCGGAAATACTTAAGAATGCACCTAAGATTATTGATTATTTAAATCAAGAAAGTTTAGATAGATATAATAAGATTAAAGATTATTTAGATTTATTAGAAATTAATTATGAAGAAGATTCTAGATTAGTTAGAGGATTAGATTATTATGATCATATTGTATTTGAAATTTATGTAAATATTGAATCTATTGGAAAGATGGCTTTAGGTGGTGGAGGTCGTTATAATGGCCTTATAAAATTACTTGGTGATATAGATATGCCAGCAGTTGGATTTGCGATGGGTTATGATCGAACATTACTAGCAATGGAAGAAGCAGGAGTTAAAATCCCAATTAATGAAAATATTGATGTTTATGTGATGTATGTAAGTGATACAGAAAAAGAAACTGCTTCATATTTAACACAAAATTTAAGATTAAATGGATTTGTTACAGAAACAGATTATTTAAATAAAGGACTTAAAGGAGAATTTAAGTCAGCAGATAGATTAAATGCTAAATATTTAATTATTTTAAATGATAAGGATTTAGAAGATAATAAAGTAAATGTTAAAGATAATATGACTAAAGAAGAAGAAAAAGTTAATATTAATGATTTAGTTGATTATTTAGATATGCATATGTAAGGAGAAAGTTATGGAAAGATGTTTGATTAAAAATTTAAAAGAAAATATTGAAACTAGTATTTCTGGTATGGCTTTAAAGGTTAGAAATACTAAATATATGGTTTTTGTTGTTTTAAAAGATAGATCAGGATTTATTCAAGTATCTGTTGATAAAAATAATGAAGAATTAACTACTAAAGTTCTAGAGGTAACAGTAGGTTCTTGTGTTACTTTTGAAGGTAAGATGGTTTTATCTGAATATGTTAAAGATGGAGGAAAAGAGTTTATTCCTACTGATGTAACTATTTTAAGTAAAGCTGATACTTATCCTTTAGAAGAAAATGCTTTACCTGATAAAAAATTAGATTATAGATGGATTGATTTAAGAGGAGATAAAAAACAATGGATAATGCCTATTCAAAGTGCATTTGTTAAATATTTAAGAGAGTTTCTTTATGAAAATGATTTTACAGAGATTCATACTCCTAAATTAATAGGAGCTGCATCAGAATCTGGCAGTAGTGTTTTTGAAGTTAAGTATTTTGATCGTAAAGCTTTTTTAGCTCAAAGTCCTCAATTTTATAAACAAATGGCGATTGCTAGTGGCTTAGAAAGAGTATTTGAAGTAGCACCTGCATTTAGAGCAGAAAATTCTAATACTAATAGACATTGTACTGAATTTACTTCATTCGACTTAGAATTTGCTTATATTAATTCTTTTGAAGATGTAATGCATATGGAAGAAGAAATGCTTACTTATGCTCTTAAGAAATTAAAAGAAGAATATGGAGAAATTATTAAAGATAAATTTGGAGTAGAAGTTGTAGTGCCAACTGGTAAATTCCCACGTATTAAATTATTTGATTTATATGATGAACTTAAGAAAAGATATGGATATGTTATTCCAGAACATGATGTTGGAGATTTAAATGCAGATACAGAGAAATTAGCTTGTAAATTTGCTATGGAAGAATATGGCAGTGAATTCTTATTTATTACCGATTATAATAAATCTAAAAGACCTTTTTATCATATGAGAGATGAAAATGATATGCCTTTAGGATATGACTTATTATGGAGAGGTATGGAAATAACTAGTGGTGCCCAAAGAGAACATAGATATGATCATTTATGTAAGAATGCTGAAGAAAAAGGATTAACTAAAGATGTAGAGTTCTATTTACAATTCTTTAAATATGGAATGCCACCTCATGGAGGATTTGCAATTGGTGTAGATAGATTAACTTTATTATTATTGGGATTAGATCATATTAGAGATGCTCAATTTATCTTTAGAGGACCTAATAGATTAGAACCTTAGGAGGATATATGAATTTTACGAAAGAAGAAATTATAGATTATGCTGATAAATTATTAATTGGTTTATATCCAGATGAAGCGCAAACTATATTAGATGAGTTTTCAGTTATTGATAAAAATATAGATCAAATTAATGAGATAGATAATTTAAGTGAAGTTGAACCATTATTTATGCCTTATGATTTATATAGAGCTACTTTAAGAGAAGATGTTCCTGAAGAAAGCGTAAATATTGAAGATATTTTAGCTAATTGTAAGGATGTAGATGGTAGAGAAATAAAGGTTCCAAAGGTGGTAGGAAATGAATAAGGAAGTTAATGATGCAATAGTTAAAAGTAAGATTGTTCAAGATAAATGTAATGCTTTTGTAACTATTTTAGATACTCCAGAGATTCCAGCGGGAGAAAGTCCTATTAAAGGTTGGACTTATAGTGCTAAAGATTTATTTAGTACTAAAGGTATATTAACTACTGGTTCATCTAATTCTTTAAAAGATTATGTACCATTTTTTGATGCAACTGTTATTAAAAAATTAAAAGAAGCAGGTAGTATTTTAATTAATAAGAGTGCTTGTGATGAATTTGGTTTAGGTGGTACTGGTACTACTTGTCATACTGGGGTTGTTAAAAATCCTTGGGATGAGACAAGAATTGCAGGTGGATCATCTGCTGGTTCTGCAGTAGCAGTAGCAACTGGATGTGTACGTTTTGCACTTGGAACTGATACAGGTGATTCAGTAAGAAAACCAGCAGCTTATTGTGGGGTTGTTGGATATAAACCTACATATGGAGTTATTAGTAGATATGGAGTATTTCCTTTTGCGGCTTCTTTAGATCATGTTGGAGTATTTACTAGAAATGTTAAAGAAGCTGCGATGGTTACAGATATTATTAAAGGTATTGATCCTAGAGATATGACCAGTTTAGAAACAGAAGATTTAACACCAAAGTTGAATGAAGATGTTAAGGGTAAAAAATTATTCTATATTAAAGAATTATGTAATATTGAATACTATGAAAATCCAACTGAAGAATTGAAAGAAACTATAAGTAAATTTCATGAAACTTTAGAAAAAGCTAAAGAATTAGGAATTGAAGTTTATGAAGAAAGTGTTGATGAAAAATTACTTAAAGCCTTACAACCAACCTATATGGTAATTAGTTGTGCAGAAGCTACTAGTAATTTATCAATGTATACAGGTATTATTTATGGCCCTCGTGGTGAAGGTGATAAAATCACTTCAATGGTTAAAGATTATCGTACTAAAGGTTTTAGTCCTTTAATTAAGAGAAGACTTGTAATTGGTAGTTATGTTTTACAAAAAGAAAATCAAGATAGATATTATTTAAATGCTTGTAAAGTTAGAAGATTAGTTGTAGATACTTTTAATAAATTGTTTGAAAAATATGATGGATTTATTACTATGGCTAGTGGAGGAGCTGCTCCTAAAATTGATGAGTCTTCAGAAGTATTTAGTAATAAGGCAGTTTTAGAAAATCATTTATGTATAGGTAATTTTGGGGGATATCCTTCAATTACAATTCCAAATGGTTTTGTTGGTGGTATGCCAATTGGTATTAATATTACTGGTAAAGTACTTGATGATGGTAATATTTTAAATATAGCCGAAAAGTTAGAAAGTAAAATGGATTATAAAGATCAAGTGGTAGGAGGTTTTTATGAGTAAGTATCAAACTGTTATTGGTTTAGAGTTACACTGTGCTTTAAAAACTAATTCTAAAGTGTTTAGTCCTAGTAAAAATTCATATAATGAAATAGCTAATAATAACGTTAATGAGATAGATTTATCTTTTCCTGGTATAATGCCTTCTTTAAATAAAGAAGCAGTCAGAAAAGCCTTAAAAATGAGTATTATCTTAGGATGTAAACAACCTGATGAACTTTTATTTGATCGTAAGAATTATTATTATCCAGATTTACCTAAAGGTTTTCAAATTACCCAAGTAACTAAACCGGTAGGAGTAGATGGAAAAGTAAGATTAATTGCTGATAATCATGAATTTGATGTAATACTTCATGATATTCATTTAGAAGAAGATACAGCATCTTTAGATCATTATAGTAATTATACTTTAATAGATTATAATAGAGCAGGTGTACCTTTAATTGAAATAGTTACAACACCTTGCTTACATTCTGGAGAAGAAGCAGTTGCATTCTTAGAGTTTTTAGCAAACAGTTTTAAATATTGTGATATATCAGAAGCAGATACTAAAAAAGGACAAATTAGATGTGATGTTAATATTAACTTAAAAGATGAAAGTGGTAATTATATTACTCCTAAAGTTGAAATTAAAAATATTAATTCATTTACTCATGTTCTTAATGCGATTAATTATGAAGTAGAAAGACAAACTAAAGCATATGAAACTGGTTGTGAAGAATTGGTTCAAGAAACTAGAAGATATGATGAAGAAACTGATACAACAATTAGAATGCGTACTAAAGTAGATAGTGTTGATTATAAATATTTTGTAGAACCTAATATTCCTAGAATTAAGATTGAAGAGAGTTTATTAGATGAGATTAGAAAAGAAATTCCAGTTTTACCTAACCAAAGATTAATTAAATATATAACTGAATATAATTTAGCTGAAGGTGAAGCTAAAACTATTGTTAAAGATAAAAATTTAAGTGATTATTTTGATAAAACAATTAGTTTAGGAGTAGATGCTAAGACAACATTTAATTATTTATCTGGTCAAATTTTAGGTTATTTAAATAAAGAATATTTATCTATCACAGATATCTATTTAACACCAGAAAGACTTAAATTTATTATTGGCGAAGTTACTAAAGGTACTATTTCATCTAAACAAGGTAAAGAATTAATTATGAAATGTTTAGAAGAAAAAGAAGAACCAAGTGTTTTAATGGAAAAATATGGTATGAAACAAATGGATAATGATAGTGAACTTGAAAATATAATTGGTAATATTTTAAGTAATAATCAAAATTTAATTGAAGAATACCATAATGGAAGAACTAATATCTTTGATTTCTTTGTTGGACAAATAATGAAAGAAACTAGAGGTAAAGCTAACCCAGTTAAGGCGAAAGAGATTTTAACAAATAAATTAAAATAAGAGAGTGATCTCTTATTTTTTATGTTAATATTAATCTTGACCAAAATTAGTATTTTATTATACAATTAAATAGAAAAATAGGAGCGATTTATTAACCATGGAGAAAAATAATAAAATAATAATTATAGCTATAGTTTTAGCTTTGGCAGTGTTATTTAGTGGATTAACATATGCATACTTCACATCGGCAACATCAAGTGAAAGCGGATCAACCATTATAGCAAAAGGTGGGCAAATGAACGTTGTGTATGACAATAAATCTGCTAATATCTCTGTATCAAATATCTATCCAAGAGAAGAAGCTTGGGTAACTAAAAAGTTCCAAGTAATAGGAAACAATACTACTGATTTATTAATGTTTTATAAAGTTAAATTAGTGGTTGATAATAATGGTTTTGGAACTGATTTAAGTTATACACTTACTGGAACTAATACAGCTAATAGTGGGGCTTTGATTCCTAATATATCAAGTAATACGCATATTGGGTTAAATACTGTGTCACTAGGAACAGGATATCATGTAAAAGGAACTAGTAATGTTCATGATTATACTTTGCAAATATTTTTAAAACCAAGTAATAATAATCAAAATTATGCACAAGAAGCAAATTTTGCTGCTCATCTTGTAATTGAAATAGATGGTACATCAACTGAAAAAACTCCTAAAAATTGGGATAGTGCTGGAAGTAATACATTACTAGCTGGAATAAAAAAGAATTATGCAAATCCTACGGCAACATTAACTAATCCAATGACTGATGCATCAGCATCAAATGAAGCAGTAATGAGTTTAGCCCCAGATGATTATGGAATTTCATATTATTTTAGAGGAAATGTACAAAATAACTTTGTATCATTTGCAGGTATGTGCTGGAGAATCGTAAGAATTACTGGTGATGGTTCTATAAAATTAGTTTTATATGATAATTCATCTGCTAATTGTACAAATACAGGTGGTAGCTTAGCGTATGTAAGTTATGATGGGGAAACATTGGAGTCTACATTTAATTTTGAAGCTGATGGTGGAAATGCATATATAGGTTTTATGTATGGAACACCAAATTCAACTACATATGCAGCAACTCATGCAAATATCAATAAAAGTACAATTTTAGATAATTTAGAAACTTGGTATACAGATAATTTAACATCATATGCTAGTAAGCTTGCTGATACAATATGGTGTAATGATAAAAGTACAGTTAAAAATACTACTTTAACTAAATATATTGTTACAAATGGTAATCTTTCTAAACAAACTATTTCATTAGCTGGTTTAGGTTATCAATCTAAGCCAACTGCATATGGTTCAGCAGTAAGAAATTTTGCTTTAACTCAAGGTACTAATAAAAGTTATGGAACTGGTCCTAGTTTAATATGCCCAAATGATAATGATGGTGGGAAGTTATCTAAATTTACAGTTGATGATACGGTAAATGGGAATGGAAATCTTAATTATAAAATTGGAATGCTTACAGTTGATGAAATGATTTTAGCTGGTTTACCTACATCTCAAGTGTATGAAAATAATGGTTATAGTAGCAATTATGTTACATCATATTTATTAAAAAATGCAACTGGGTGGAGTTATTATACTCTTTCACCAGCAATTATTGGTTATAGCAGTAATGATGTTTGGACTATTTATAATTATGGCTATTTACAAACAGATAGTGCTGGTACTTCTGGAGCTATTAGACCAGCCATTTCTCTTAAAGCTACAACGACTATAAGTGGTGGAACTGGTACAGCATCTAGTCCATTTATAATTAATTAAGCCTAAGCTGGCTTTTTTAATTGTATTGATAGTTGATGTGTGATAAAATTTAAATAATAGGTGGTGTGAATATGGCAATTGAGATGACTTATAAAGGTAATACTGAAGATGTTTATTATGACAATCAAACTCTTCACTATAGACATTTTATTGGTACTGAACTTGAGCGTGAATATATTAATTTAGCTAATGTTTTATATACTTATTTTAATGATAGTTATGTTGATAGAGATAAATATGTTAAGGTTATTAGTTCTATTTTAAATAGAATTTATAAGAATAAGAAGGTTTTTGAGGTTAGTGATTTTACTGATGATGGCTTCCCTTATCATAATGAGAAAAAACTTAACGCCAATTTAAAGAGATTAAATGATACTTATTTTATATTAAGATTAGCTGCTTTTACTTTTTTAGAAAGTGTAGGAATAGAACTTGTTTCTCAAGATAAAGATCTTGATGAAATTACTAAAATAAAGGCAGGTATTGCTCATAAAGCTTTAGATTATTTTAGTTTTACGGATATGAATGCTGATGTTAGAATTTATCGTAATTTTGATAGTTTAACTAGATTTGATTTAGAGTGCCAATTAATGGATGTTGTTAGTGATTATTTAACTACTGATAAAATTGATGCTTTAAAACTTGGTTTACTTTCTCAAAATTGTTATAAGGAATATAATGGTGATCATGGAGCAGAAGATCCAAATAAGAGTGGATTTTCTAAGGGTGAAAGTAGTATTATTAAGGATATGTTAGAAATAAATGAGAAAAAAGCTAAATCTTTAGAAATTTAGCTTTTTATTTGTGAATTAAAACTTTATCTCCAGTAGAGATTAAATTATCTAGATTAGAAACATCACTATGTTTCATATTAACGCAACCATGAGAACCATTCCAAGTATATGTATCTGCAGTATATTCAGATTCTGTTCGCCATGAAGCATCATGGAAACCTTCACCATCATAATTAAAACAGAAGAAGTAATCAACCGGAACATCCCAAGTTGGACCAACCAGATTAGTATTGTATGCTTTGTATAATATTTCTTGAAGACCAATATTAGTTCCAGGGGTTGATCCCGTGTTAGGGTTACCGGTAATAACATTAGCAGTCATGACACATTCACCATTACTGTAAACGTATAGCATTTGTGACGAGATATCTACTTCAACAAAAGTATCGGTTAGTTCTCTTAATGCATTTGCTTCGATATAACCAGTTATACCATTATCTAACATTACTAGACGATGATTATTTTGATAATTAGCATCCATTTTTAAGACTTTTTCAAATTGATAAGCAGTTGCTAGGTAGTTACCATTTTCATCAACTATATTGGCATCATACATTACACATGAAAATTTTGCTTCATAGATTGTTGGAGCTTTTGTTTCTTCTGGCTTAGGTGTTTCAATGGTTGGGGTAACAGTAGGTGATAATGTAGGCTCTGATGATTCTTCGGTATAATCTATTTCTGGTTTATATCCATCTTTATTAGATTTTTCTTCACCTGTGTATGTTTCTTCGACGTTATAAGGATCTTCATCTGGTTCTGGTGGTATTATTTTAACTTTTAGTTTAGGACTTGCCAAAGTAGCATAGATAGTACCAACTAGGCCTAGTGCTAAAAGTTTCTTTATAATATTATTTTTCTTTTCCATATTTACCCTCATTTGTGGACTTTATTATATCAAATTTAAGAAAAAAGTCAATTTTTAGGTCTTTTATGAAGGTAGAGATTGTGTTATAATTTTAAGTATAATAGAAGAGGTTGGTTAATATGTTTGGTAAAATTAGATATATTAGTGATAATAATGCCGTTGTAGAACTTAATAAAGAAGGCCATGTAATTGCTAATTTAATGAATTTACATGTAGTATTTGAAAGTGAAAATGCTAAACTATTGGGTGAAGTTAAGAACGTTGATGACGATACAGTTAAAATAGAATTATTAGGTGAATTTGTTGGTACTAGATTTATTGCTGGTACAATTAAGAAACCTTCTTTAAATAGTTTACTTAGAGTTATAAATAATGATGAACTTAATATTATTATGGGAATGCAAGATAAGGATTCTTTATATATTGGTAAAAGCCCTTTATATGAAAATAGATGTATTTATGCTAATATTAATGATTTATTTTCTAATCACTTTGCAATATTTGGTAACTCTGGTTCAGGTAAGAGTTGTAGTGTATCTAGAATTATTCAAAATATATTTTTAAATACTAACTTTTTATCTTTTAATGCTAATTTATTTATTTTTGATGCTTATGGTGAATATAAGAATGCTTTTAGAAGTATTAATAATATTAATCCTAATTACCAATATAAGTTTTTAACTACTAATCCTACTGAAGAGTCTGATATGCTTTTACAAGTACCAATTTTTTTACTTTCTAATGATGATATAGCGCTTTTACTTAATGCAGATAATCATGCACAATTAACGATTATTGAAAGAACAATGAAGTTGGTTAAGATTTTTAGTAAGAATGATGAAATGACGGAAAAATATAAGAACCATTTAATTGCTAAAGCTATTCAATCAGTTCTGTTTAGCAATGAAACTTCTAGTGCTAAAAAGAATAATATTTTTACAATTATTGCTTCTTGTTCAACTGCTGCTTTTAATATGAATACTGATGTTCAAGGGGTTGGTTTTACAAGAAAGTTCTCAGATTGCTTTAAGATTGATTCTAAAGGTGAATTTTCAGAAAGTGTTTTAATTAATGAATATATTGCCAAGAATATTGATGAGAGTTTAGAAGGAGCTTTAGAAGCACCTAAGAATGCATTTTTTACTATTAGAGATTTAGCTAAAGCTTTAGATTTTACTTTAATTGGTGAAGGTTTCTTAAATAATAGAATAATGCAAGATTCAGCAATTATTCTTAAGGTTAGATTAAATTCCATTATAAATAGTCGTAATGCTAACTTTTTTGAAATTAATCAATATATAACTTTAGAACAATATATTTCAAGTTTAATTATTTTGAATAATAAGAGAAGTCAAATTATTAATATTAATTTAGAAGATGTTGATGATAATTTTGCTAAGGTTATGGTTAAGGTTTTAAGTAAGATGATTTTTGATTTTGCAAAGAGTAGAAAGGTAAGAGCTAGTATTCCTTTTCATTTAATTATTGAAGAAGCACATAGATATGTTCAAAATGATAATGATAAGTTCTTACTTGGTTATAATATATTTGAAAGAATTGCTAAGGAAGGTAGAAAATATGGGGTTATGATTGATTTAATTAGTCAAAGACCTGTAGATGTATCAGAGACTGTTGTAGCTCAGATGAGTAATTTCTTAGTTCTTAAGATGACACATCCTAAGGATTTAGAATACATTGAAAAGATGCTTCCTAATGTAAGTTCAGATATTATAGAAAAACTTAATAGTTTACAATCTGGTACTTTAGTAGCGTTTGGTAATGCTTTTAAGATACCATTATTAATAAAAATGGATTTACCTGATCCTAGACCATATTCTAGTAACTGTGATGTTGTAGCTAGATGGAAGGGTGAGGCTTAAGAAGTAAAGAATTTCTTTACTTTTTTTTATGCTTGTGTTAAGATATCTATTACTTAAGAAAGGGGATTTTTTATGAATGATTATGTTCCATATATTGTGATTTATGCAGGAAATAAAGAAGATGCTAAAAATATGAAAATAGTTATGAATATTTTAAGGGATAAGTTACTTTGTAGAGGATTTAAGGCTATATTAGGTATTTATGAGGCTTATGAGGAAGCTAATTTAAGTGATGAAGATTTTATGGTTAGTGATGCTGATGTAATTCTTTATTGGTTTAATAATCATGTTAATGATAAAGAATTTTTTGAAAGGAAGATGAATAGTTTCTTTAATCATGCTGATAGGGGTATGGTTGGATGCTGGCCGCAAAGTAATGTTCGTGGTGCTATTGATGAGATTGGTATTAATTGTCCTAATACTTTAGATGAAGTAGCTGATTATATTTATCTTGTTTATAGTAATGAAATGGAATTTACTAATTAATTTGTCAAATTAATATATTTCTATTTTATATTTGAGTTTATCATGTTATAATTAATATACCTAGAGGGTACTCAAATATAAAACCGACATTGGTGATTATTGGGAATCTAATTAGATGGTGGTGTAGAATACTTGTTCATTGAACTTGGCTCCTAAAACCATTTATGTGATGCCCACCTGTTTAGAGCGGGTTTTTATCACTGCGAGATCTTCTGGGTTTTTTTATACCCAATTTGACATATTATTAAATATAGGCTTATAATAAAGGTGTGGTGGTTTATGGAAAGATTTTTTGTTAAAATTAAGAATAACGTATATTTTAAAGTCGATAATTTTCTTGCAGTTATCGCTGAGTTTTTAAGTCATTCTTATGGATTTGATGTTTTTTATTCTTGGAGATTTGATGGAAAGGTTTGTCATTACAGTTTCTTTAATGAAGAAAATGATTTTGTTTTTAGTTCCTCTTTTACTTCTAGTGATGAACTTGCACGTTTAGATGATTTTATTGATAATAAGATTATTGGTATACCTAATTTATATTATTTTATCTCTTGCTTAGAGAAATATAATGATACTAATGCAAGTTATGGTTTCATAGTTAAAAGCATATTAAGTCCTTCAGAAATTGCTTTAAGTGACTTAAGTGTTGATGGTGAAATTTATTTTAAAGATTTCTTTAAATATTTAGAAATTTTACTTAGAGAATGTAATGTTAGTGCTAGTTATAATGAAATTGATGAAAGCGATGATATTACTTGGGATTATGGTAATGCTAAGCAAAGTACTGAAAGATATTATGATGTATTAACTTTAAGTACTGATGGAGAAACAATTGTTTCTTATAAGAAAATTTCTAGAATTATTACAAGAGTTAAGGGCATGATTCAAGCTGCTTATTATGGAATGACTTTATCTGAACAAGAAATTTTAACTATTGTTGGTAATTTAACTAAGAAATATCCAGGATTTAAAAAATTAGAAGATGCTTTTTTAAATAATAAAGATGCAAGAATAAAAGATTTAACATTTGGTATTAAACTTATTAAGGAGTAATTATGTTTGAAAGATTAATTTCTTTAGTTGGAAAAGACAAATTTAGCAAGTTACAAGGTATCAAAGTTCTAGTAGTTGGCATTGGTGGTGTTGGCGGTTATGCTTTTGAAGCGTTAGTTAGAAGCGGTTTTACTAATATTACTATTGTTGATGGAGATGTGATTGAAGAGTCTAATTTAAATAGACAAATTATTACTTCTTCTAAACTAGTGGGAATGAAAAAGGTGGAAGCTGCTAAAACACGTGCTTTAGAAATTAATCCAAATATTAATATTAATACCATTGCTGAGTTTATTAATTTAAATAATTTTGAAGAACTTTTAATGAAGGATAATTATGATTATGTAATTGATGCTTGTGATGATCTTGATTTAAAATTTCTTTTAATTAAAAATAGTAATAGATATAAGTTAATAAGTAGTATGGGTACGGCAAATAAGGTTAATCCATCATTATTTTCAATTACTACTTTAGATAAGACTAGTAACGATCCGATTGCAAGAATTTTAAGAAAAAGAGTTAAAGATGCAAAAATTAATCGAAAATTTAAGGTTGTTAGTAGTACAGAAACTCCCATTCCTAATAAAGGAATACTAGGTACTAATAGTTTTATTCCAGGTATTTCTGGATTATTATGTGCTAGTTATGTATTTAATGATGTTATAAAAAAATAGTTTCTTAATTTGAACTTCAATAATTAGATATAATAAATAAAAAATAAACTTGTAATAAGTTTATTTTTTATTTATTAGAAAGTTAACTAATATTTCAGGGTTTTCATTTTTCATGACAATACGATAAATAAGATCGATAATTGGCATTTTAATTTTCTTTTTATGGAGTAGGGCATTGATTGATTTTAAGGTATAGTAACCTTCAACAGTATTTTCTTCGGTATATTTTTTAGCTTTGACATAGTCTTTTTGACCTAGAAGAATACCATAACTATAATTACGTGATTTGGTTGAGGTACATGTTAGGATTAGATCTCCAATTCCAGCATAGCTTAATATAGATTTTTTACGGCCACCTAGGCCTTTTATTAATTCTTTGATATCATGCATGGATTCAACTAAAAGAAAGCTTCTAGTGGATTCGTTATAGCCTAGACCGGTGATTATCCCAGCTGCAATGGCAATAACGTTTTTAATGGAACCACATAATTCAGTACCAATCATATCTTTACTAGTTCTTAATTTAATTGTATCACTTGCTAGAGCTTTTTTAACCATTTTATCAGTCTTTGAGTTTGATGATGCTAGAGAGAAAGCTATTGGATCATTACTTGCTAAATCAACGGCAAATGATGGACCAGATAAAACTGAGTAGTTAGAACTTTTTAAATTATCTTTAAATACTTCATGAACAAATTTAGATGTTCCTTGTTCAATACCTTTACTACCAATACAAAATATTTGTTTTTTATTATAGTATGGTTTGATATTTTGACAAACTGCTGCAATATGTTTAGCAGATGTCATTAAAAAAATAATATCAGCATTTTTAATAGCTTTTTCATATGAAGAGGTTATTTTCATGTTTTTAGGAATTTTTATTCCTTCAATTATTTCTTTACCTTTTTTTAATTCTTCTTCTTTCTCTTTGTTTGATGTCCATAATGTGACATTGTGACCATTTTGTAAGATTTTTAGGGCGATAGCAAAACCAAAAACTCCTGAACCCATTACGGTTATGTTCATTATTTTTCACCTTTCATTTCTTTATTTATTTTATTTAAATTATTTTCATATGAATTATTTTTGGGATAATAGAATTTTTTATCTTTTATTTCATCTGGTAAATATTGTTGTTTGACATAATATCTTGGATAGTTATGAGGATATTTATAGTAAGGACTATTAGTTTTTATGTGATCAGGAACTTTTCCAGTATTACCACTTCTGATAATTTTTAAGGCATTATCAATAGCAGCATAAGCTGAATTACTTTTAGGTGATAAAGCCATTTCTAAAACGATTGCTGATAAGGGAATAATACATTCGGGGTAACCAACTAATTTAGCTGCTTCAATAGCAGCATGAAGTTTAGGACCAATACTTGGATTAGCTAAACCAATGTCTTCATAGGCAATAACAGATAATCTTCTAAAGATAATATCTAAATCGCCACCTTCTAAAAGAACTCCTAGATAATAAACAGCAGCATCAGCATCAGAGCCTCTTATTGATTTTTGAAGAGCACTTATTGAGTCATAATAATTTGTATCGTTTTTATCAATATAAATAACTGGTTTAGAATTAATTGATTTAAGTAATTCTTCAGTTATAATATGATCACTACTACTATAATAAGCAATTTCTAATAAGTTTAATGCACTTCTAACATCTTTATTAGAAGCAGTAATTATTTGAGTTAAACATTTATCTGATACTTTAATTCCTTCTAATGATTTAGAAGCTTTCTTTAAGACTTTTTTAATGTCTTCAGATGTAGGCATTTTAACTTCAAAGATTTGGCATCTACTACGAATAGCAGGATTAATAGCATGATAAGGATTAGATGTAGTTAAACCTATCATTTTAATTAAACCATTTTCTAGATAAGGAAGTAAAAGATCTTGTTTATCTTTATTCATACGATGAATTTCATCAATAATTAAAATCATAGATCCATGCATCTTAGCTTCTTCAATAACAATATCAAAATCACTCTTATTATTAATAACTGCATTTAACATACGATAAGGCATTTTAAGTTCATTAACAATAGCATTAGCGATACTAGTCTTTCCAGTTCCGGGAGGACCATATAAAATCATACTAAAAATTACTTTATTTTTTACTAAATTAGTTAGGACTTTGTCTTTACCGATAAGATGATCTTGACCATATACTTCTGATAATTTATTTGGTCTTATTTTATTTGCAAGTAATTCCATAACTTTCACCTATAAATATTATATATTAAATTTGATTAATTTAAAAGATAAATGTATAA
>ULTU01050578.1_pt1 | contig 18969 bp, 12 predicted proteins | sample 1957861 | NCBI WGS metagenome assembly ULTU01 (sample SAMEA4835742, study PRJEB28245) | human gut metagenome | biome: gut microbiome; material: fecal sample | place: Denmark | collected 2008
AGAAATAATTAAAAAGGCATTAGCATATTTTGCTAAAAAATAATATACAGAATTAATTATTCATTTGACTGTAAATGCATAGTTAAAAGAAAGGAACGATATGGAAAAGAATATACCACTAGCATATAGAATGTGTCCTACTACTATCGATGAATATGTTGGACAAGAGCACATCTTATCTAAAGATAAAATGTTATATAGATTAATAAAAGCAGATAGGCTTTCAAGTATAATACTTTGGGGACCTCCCGGTTGTGGAAAGACTTCACTCGCAAGAGTTATCGCTAACTCTACTAAAAACAAATTTGAAAAATTAAATGCAGTAGCTGCTGGTGTAAGTGATATAAAGTCTGCAGTAGAAGATGCTAAAAACTTACTTATGAATCCATCTGGCAAAGTAGTTTTGTTTATCGATGAGATACATAGATTTAATAAACTTCAGCAAGATGCATTACTACCTTATGTAGAAGATGGAACAGTAATTTTAATAGGAGCAACTACAGAAAATCCATATTTTTCAGTAAACAAAGCTTTGATTTCGAGGTCTACTGTTTTTAAGTTAGAGCCACTTACAATTCAAAACGTTGAGACAGTATTAAAAAATGCAATACAAGATAAAGAGAAAGGACTTGGAAAATATGCAATAAAAATAAACGATGATGTAATAAAATACATAGCAGAACTTTCGGGTGGAGACGTCAGAGTTGCTTTAAATGCTTTAGAAATAGCGACACTTACTACAGATATGAATATTGATGGCGAGATAGAAATAACTACTGAAATTGCTGCAGAATGTATACAAAAAAAGAAAGCACAGTTTGATAAAAGTGGAGATAGTCACTACGATAATATTAGTGCTTTTATAAAATCTATGCGTGGCGGAGATGCTGATGCTGTGCTATTTTATCTGGCTAGAGCTTTATATGCTGGTGAAGATCCTATGTTTTTAGCTAGAAGAATTGTTATATGTGCTTCCGAAGATGTTGGTATGGCAAATTCGAACGCATTGGTTGTGGCAAATGCAGCAATGCAAGCAGTACATCAAATAGGTATGCCAGAAGCAAGATTACTTCTTGCACACGCAGCTACTTATGTGGCAAGAAGTCCAAAATCAAATGCGGCATATCTTGGCATAAATAAAGCTTTAAATGATGTTGAAAATACAGATACTGGAACTATACCAATGCATATAAGAAATGCTCCAGCAGAGGGAATGAGCGACTTTGGATACGGAGTTGGCTATAAATATCCACATGATTTTCCAAATCATGAAGTAGAGCAACAATATCTGCCAGATAAAATGCTTGGAACTAAGTATTACGTGCCAGATGAAACAGAAGAAAAACTAAAATAAAAGAATAAAAAAAACAAAAAAATCCGATAATAAAGTTTGAATAAATCAATTTATATGAAAAGTTTAAGAGGTGAAATTTATGACATACCTAATTGGTTTATTGCGGACGGCTTTATTAGCGGATTTTTTGGTGCAGGTGGAGGACTATTAATACATCCTGCACTTACAAGAATTTTAAAACTAGATGAATATAAAGCAAGAGGAACAACTCTAATAACAGTCTTTCCAGCAATCTTAGTGGCATCAATTTTCTATGCGACTTATAATTATTTTGAGTGGAAAAATATAGTGAAAGTAGTAATCGGTGGAACCATAGGCGGATTTGTTGGAGCAAAGCTTATGAGAAAAATACCTAAATTTTATTTAGAGATAATTTTTGATATTTTTTTAATTGGAATATCTATAAAAAATATAATTCAGGGGTAAGATACAAGTATGGAATTAATTTTAGTTGGTATAATTTCGGGAATTGTTACAGGGCTTGGAATGCGGTGGTGGAAGTATTTTAATATTAGTTTTAGTAAGTTTTATGGCTGTGCCACAGCATATAGCTCAAGCCACAAACTTAATATTCTTCATTCCGACTGCTATTATTGCAATATTTGTGCATATAAAAAATAAAAACATAGATAAAGAAGTTGGCAAAAAACTATTTCTTGCTACAGTTATAGGTTCTGGACTAGGTGCTTATTTAACAACTTTTATCGCTTCAGAAAATTTGAAAAGATACTTTGGATTTTTCCTGCTAGCTGTTGGAATTTACGAAATTATAACGACATTTAAAGAACATAAAAATGAAAAAAAGGAGGAAAAAGAAAAATGAAAAATTTAATTGCTGGTGTACTTTTGGGTGCTGTAATTGGTGGAGTTATCGGTACCGTTGCAAGTGATGATATTTATGATATGACAAATCAAATGATGAAGAAAGGTAAGAAGTTTGCTAAAAAATGTAATTGGATTTAAATAATGTGCCAAAATTAAAAAGGTTTGCATACAATTGCAAACTTTTATAGAAGAAATGTGCTTATAACAAATCATATAAAAAGGACTGTCAAGTAAGTGTGACAGTCCTTTTTATAAACTTTAATTTAGTATAAAAACATCTTTATTTTTTTATAATTTCTTTAATATATTCTGTCCTTGCCGGATATTTGTTAGAGAAAGTTTTTTCATTAATCAAATAGAACGAAATGCTTTCTGCAAAGTCTTCGTTGTAGTTTCCAGCTTCAACGTTTTCTTTAGCATATTTGCTAGGAAATCTTGTATCTTTATTAACAGCTAGTTTGTAATCACTATAAGAATAATCAATTACTTTGTTTTGAATAAGTGTAAAAGCCCAAGTGTGTGCAATCTCGTGAATTACAATGTTTTTGATAGTAGAAGTAGAGTAACTAGAAATATTATATAAAGTAATCTTATCGTATTTTGTGATACCTGCTGCACCAGATGAATGATTTGCAGGAATCATTTTTATTTCTTTTACATTTGAAATAAATTTTTCATCTAAAGCTAAGATAATTTTTTCAACTTTGCTTATTGATTTTTTATCTTTTTCAGTGTAGATAACACTAATATTTCTAATTGTTTTAATGTAAGTTTTATAATCTTTATTCTTTAATTCTTCAATCTTATAACTCTCCAAGTATCCATCATCATTTGAAAAGTAATATGTATAACTTACTTTCTCACCAATATCGTTAGAGATTTCAAATTTGTTTTCTCCACTTAATCCTTTAGTATCTATAAAGAAACGATTTTCTTTAACTTCTAGTTGTTTTCCATTATAGTATAAAGTTTCGCCGCTTTCGAAAAGAGAGAAGCCGATTTTATTTGTATGAGTGCTATCAATAGCTTGTCCGTTTTGAAAGTCTGGCATAACATTATAAACAAGTGCAATATTTTGCGATGCAAATGAAACACTTGAAACTAATAAAAAAATAAGTGCAACAGATATTAAAACTTTTTTCATACTAATCAACTCCTTTCGAAAACAAACTAACTAAGGTAAGTAATGGTTTCTTTGGATCATTTTTCCTTTGTATGTCTATATTATAGCAAGAAAATACAAAAAAGTAAATATTATATACTAAACAAAATATTTGTCAATACTTTTTGACAAAATTGCTTGAAAAGTCTGCAAACATACGGAAAATAAGGTTTCAAGGATAAATGTGGCTCGAAATCAAGGAAAAACAGCATAAAAATTTTTAAAAAACATTTAAATTTTATCTCAAAAAGATGCAAAATTTGCATTTTTGAAACCCTTGTGCCCGTAAGGATACAAGATGCGTGCAAAATTAAAATTATACTTCAAAAGTAACCTTCCGTAAGAAAAAACGATAAATTCTTCTTGCGTTTTTTATAAAGAATGATATCATATACTTGTAATAGGAAAATTGATTGATTTGAGGTGTTTTATGAATAGATTTTTTAAATTATTTTTGATAGTTTTTGTATATATATTAGCATTTGCAAGCATTTCTTATGCAGGTTTCTCGGATGTAGAAAATCATTGGGCAAAAGAAAAGATAGAAGACTTTTTAGAAAGTGGCTTTGTGGATGGCTACGGAGACGGCACTTTCAGACCGGATCAAGATATTACACGTGCAGAGTTTTGTAAGATAATTAATGCATATATGGGATACGGTTTTTCAGGAGAGAGTGGAGAAAATGTTAGTGGAGAGATTGTGCCAAACATTAAAAGTGGAGAAACTAATGAGTGGAAAGAAAAAAACTTTAAATTAGCGAATGAAAAAGGATATTTACAAGTTGGCAATGTTGACGAAAAACTTTCTAGAGAAGAGGCTTTTGTGGCACTTTCTAAAGTTATGAATTTATCAAACATAGAGTATGAGCTAAATTATGATGATGCAAGCGAAATAAGTGTTTGGGCTATTCCAGCAGTTAAAGCTCTTGCTAGTGCAAATCATATAAAAGGATATGGTGGAAAGCTAAGGCCAAAGGAAAACCTTACTAGAGCGGAACTTGTTTCAGTACTTTATGATTTTGTTGGCATTGGTGGTTTAGATGACGAACCTCAAGATAGAAAATTTGAAATTGGCCTTTTAGTTCACGATGAATATGGTTTGGCAGTAAAAAAACTTGTAGAAGATTTGGAAATTTCAAGTGGAGATTCAGTCACATTTGCAGTAATGCTAGAAGAAAATGAAAGTGAGCCAGAAGTAAAAATAGTATCTGGTGATGAATATGTAGAGTTAGACAAAGTAAATTTGATTTTAGATGCAAAAAGTAGTGGCGAGGCTTTAATAAATTTTACTACGGATAAGCATGATGAGAATGTAAAAGTAATAATTAAATAAAAGAAAACAAGAAAAAATCGGTATAAGTAAAAATTATATCGATTTTTTACGTTTTTTATAGCCAAAAGTCGAATTTTGTCGAAACTTAGAACATCTTGAAACATAATGTTCCGTAGGAAAAAACTACTAAAATTACTTTACATTTCCAACATGCGATGATATAATTCCTTTGCTTAAGTTTAATAGGCACGAAGAAAATATTAAGAGGGAGTTGATAACTTTGAAAAAGGCATTTAAAGTAATTACATTATTGATGCTTGTTATTTTAGTAGTAACAGCTTTTGCAATGCCAGCTAGTGCGAAACAAGTTTTTACAGATTTATCGCCAGAGCATTGGTGTTATGCTAAAATAATGGATTTTGAAAAGAAAGGTTATGTATGTGGATATTCCGATAACACATTCAGAGCAGATAGAACAATCACGAGAGCTGAGTATGTAAAAATAGTAAATAACTTTTTTGGATACAAGCCAAGTGAAAAAACAACATCTGCTTTTAAAGATGTAAACAGTGGAGACTGGTTTATGCCATACGTAAACGAAGCTGTAGATAGAGGTTATATCGAAGGATTTGAAGATGGTACATTTAGGCCACAAGATCCTATCAGAAGACAAGAAGCTACAGTAATCTTAGCAAGAATATTAAAGATAGACAAAGAAGTTTATCCAGCTGACCACAAAGACGGTTTAGCACAATATTCTGATAGTGATGAGGTTCAAGAGTGGGCTAGAGTTGCTATTCATAGTTATTCTGTTTATAACTTTATAAATGGTTATGAAGATGGAACACTTAGAATCTTAAGAAATGTAACAAGAGCAGAAACAGTTGAACTTTTACACATTTTAGAGCAAAAAGTAGTCATAGATAGAAAACCAGGTGGTGGGGGAACAAAAACTCCTACTTTAAAACCAGATATAGATGTTTTAGTAAGAAATTTAATTGAAGTTCCAGTTGAAAATGAAATTGCTATAAAAGAAGAATACACACCTGCTATTTATACAAAATCAAACTGGATAAATAAAAAGAATTCTAATTTTGAAAAAGAAACTGCTAGAAATGGTGCTTTTGTAAATATTACATCTCAAACAACAGGTTCTACAATTCATGATACAGTTGATGTAATATCTAGAAAAGAAGAATATAAAACAACAAAACGTGATGAATACGATAATAAATTTTTCTTAACTGATGGCGTATATACAGTTACAGCTAAAGCTACTAAATCTGGAAGAAAAGATAGTAGTACTGCTGAAAGAGAAGTTAAAATTGATACAGTTGCTCCTATTGCTTATGGTGTAGCTACTACAAAGAGTGGAGAAATTAGTCATGAGCAATCAATTACAGTATCAGTAAAAGATCTAAATTTATATAAAACAAATGAAATAAGTGGATTAGACAAAGTTGCATATGCTTGGTTTAATGCAGATACAGAAGAAAGAGTTACTTCTTGGGTAGCTTTATCTTTAGTAAATGGACAAGCCAAAGTAGATGCGCCAGTAGCGTATGGTAGCTATAAATTAGGAATTTCTGCTATCGACGTAGCTGAAAATACTTTTGGAACAAAAACAGAATTCAATGTTAAAGCAGAAGATATTAGTGGCGATGTACCAACAAATCCGAGTGGAGATGTTGATTATGACTTTGTTAAAGAAATAGAAAGTGGAGAAGAAACTCCAAGTGGTGATGACATAGTAGTTATTGTAGGAAATAATCCTCCAACTATCGAAGACTTAATATTATACACAAGCGTTAATGAACTTGTAAGTGGAGAATTAATTGGTAAAGATATCGATAGTGGTGATGTATTAAGTTACGAACTAAAAGATGAACCTAATTATGGAACAGCAAATGTAACTGGTAATGAAACAACTTACGTATCTGATAAAACTGGTACTTACACTTATACAGTAAGAGTAAAAGATAATAATAGTGGAGAAGCTATTGGTAATGTTACCGTTTATGTTTATGATGCCGAAGTAGAAATACCAGAAAATCCAAGTGGAGATGAAATTAAATATCCAGATTTATCTGGTGACAAATTGATTATTTTCACTGGCGAAGAAAAAGATATGACTGTGACAGTCGCACCAAGTGGAGAGCCTATTAAAGATATAAAATATAATTGGAGTTTTAAAGCAAACGAAGAAAAAGCCAAAATTTCTTCAGGAGCAGATGAAGAAAAAGTAACTGTGAAAGGTTTAATTCCTGGAGAAACAAAAATAACTGTAAAAGTTAAAGTAAATATAGAAAAATCAAATGGCGAAACTGAAACAGTTGAAATAAAAAAAGAAATAACTGTAGTAGTATTAAGCAGAATTACAATTCAAATACCAAGTGATAGCAAAACTTATGATGGAACACCGTTAAAAGCTAAAAATTTTGAAGTTGTAAGTGGAAGTAAAGCACTTATTGAAGGTGTAATGGCTAGCGGAGACCAAATAACAGTTGGAGTATCTGGAGAAAGAATTGATGTTGGTTCTAGTGATGCAGTACTAGAAAGTTATACAATTTTAAATAGAAATAGCGAAGATGTTGCAAAATATTACGTACCAACTTTTAAAGACGGTACATTAACAATAATTGCAAAAGCAGATGAAATTGTAATAAAAGCTATTAGTGATTCAAAAAAATATGATGGAACAGTTTTAAAAAATAGTGGATACACATATACAAGTGGTGTATTAGTATCTGGAGATATTTTAGAAGCAGTTGTTAGTGGAGAGCAACTAAATGCTGGTTCTGGTGACAATAAAGTAATTAGCTACAAGGTTACTAGAAACGGCGTAGATGTTACTGATAATTATACTTTTGGTGAATGTGTAGATGGAGTGCTTGAGGTTACAAAGAGAAAAGTAACATTAACAAGTGCATCAGCTAGCAAAGTATACGATGGAAGAGAATTAACAAGTGGAGATGTTACCGTAACAGGTGACGGATTTGTGTCTGGCGAAGGTGCAACGTATGATGTAACAGGAACTATAACAAACGTAGGCGAGGCAAAAAATGAATTTACTTATACATTGAAAGATAATACTTCTGGAGATAACTATGAAATTACAACTAATACTGGAATTTTGAAAGTAACTCCAGTTACAGAAGAAGTTGTTATCAAAGTAAAAGGTAATAGTGCTAGTGGAGATAAATATGATGGAAATGAAAAGAAAGTAACTGGATACGAAGTAGTTTCTATTACTAATGACAACGGACTATATAGCTCCGATGATGTAAGTTACAGTGGAGAGGCGATTGCTAAAGGCACAAATGCAGGAACGTACAAAATGGGATTAAGCAGAGATAAATTCATAAATACTAATGAAAATTTTGCTAACGTAATATTTGTATTAGAAGAAGACGGCAAGCTTGAAATCGCAAAAAGAGAAGTAACATTAACAAGTGCAACAGATAGTAAGGTATATGACGGAACAGCATTAACTAACAAAAAGGTTTTGGCGAGTGGAGATGGATTTGTAAAAGGTGAAGGTGCAACGTATGATGTAACAGGAACTATAACAAACGTAGGCGAGACAAAAAATGAATTTTCTTATACATTAAAAAATAATACTTTTGAAAGTAACTATGACATTACTAAAGAAGAAGGAACACTTGAAATAACACCGGTTACAACAGAAGTTATAGTGACAATTACTGGTAAAAATGCAGAATACAAATACGATGGTCAAGAAAAAACAGTAAGTGGATACGATGTTTTAATAAGTGATTCATTATATAAGAAAAATGATTTTGAATTTACAGGAACAGCGGAAGTTACTGCTAAAAAGGCATCTGACAAAAATTACAATATGAATTTATCAGAGGCAGACTTTGAAAATAAAAATAACAACTTTACTAATGTAATATTTAAAGTTACAGATGGATATTTAAAGATTAATAAGAGAAATGTAACATTAACAAGTGCATCAGCTAGTAAAGTATACGATGGAAGAGAATTAACAAGTGGAGATGTTACCGTAACAGGTGACGACTTTGCAAGTGGTGAAGGTGCAACGTATGATGTAACAGGAACTATAACAAATGTAGGAAGTGTGGAAAATAGTTTTACTTATACACTAAATGAGGGTACTTTAGCAGATAACTATAATATTACAAAAGTAGAGGGAACACTTAAAATTACAGAAAAGATTCCAAGTGTGACTATATCAGTAACACCGGATTATCCAAATAACGGAAAAGAAGCAGAGCCGGGCGATACTATTTCTTACGATGCAGAAATAAAAAATAATGAATCATATAATATAAATGTAAAAATTGATATTGATTCAGATTCTGATTTTGCAGAAACAATTGATACAATAACAGTATATGATAAAGATGGAAATAAAATTGAAGAAGTTACAAGTATAGATGAAACAATAACAATTCTAGCTGGCGGTACGGTAAAAGTAACGTATAAATCAGAAGTTTCAAGTACACATCCTATAAACACTGATTTTAATTCTACAGTAAAAGTTTCTACAGAAACAGGTAAGAAAATTAGTAGTATAACAGTAAACAATGATATAGAAAAATCTGTTGGAGTATTTGATGCAACACATAAAGATAAAAATGTTATTTTAATATTGGATTTGTCTGGTAGTATGGATGATAAGACAAAAGATGGCAAAACAACAAAGATAAAAGCCTTACGTACAGCTACGCAACAATTTGTAGATAAGTTATATAACAGTTCAAAAGAAACAAATACAAAAGTTACTTTAAATGTAATAGGAATTGGAGAGGCACATGATGTTTATTATGGTGTGTGGCCTTTGGGATATTCTTATGATTCACCAAGCAAGAGAAATAATAAAGATAAACCAATTCTTTTTGATTCAAGATATGGTGACACTGATGCATATTTGATAGATAGCTACATCAATACAAATCAAAATACTTGGATAGCTAGCGATTTTATAGAAAATAGATTGAATGCAGATGGTGGTACTAATATAGTAGGTGCTCTAAAGTTAGCAAATGGAATTATGGACGGAACATATACTTCTAAAAATGGTATTAGCAATTTCATTACAAATGCAGATAATTATGTAGTTATTTTAACTGATGGAGCTAATGGACTAAAATACGATAATTGGGGAAATATTGAAAATAAGCCAATATCTAAAGATAAAGACGGTTTAAAATATTCTAAGTCATTAAGAGAATCAGGTGCTGGAATATATGCTGTGTATTTTGAAGGAAATAACGCAGATGAAAATGACATCGGTAAAGCAGATTTAAATACTATACTAAATAATGAATATCCACTATATGGAGCTAGCAGCGCAGATTCATTAAATATGGCTTTTGATTCTATTGCAAGTAGTATTAGTAAAACTCAAAGTAAAGGCGGAGAGATTACAGCTACATTACCTAGTGGTGATAAATCTTTCCTAATAATAGTTACTTGTAAAGAAAATAATGAAGAAAAAACATTGATTACAGTAAATGAAATATCGGATTTAGAAAAGTATGGCATGGAAATCAGGGGCAATAAACTTATATGGAATATATCTGGAACAAAATATTCTGCATGTGAGGACTTAAAATTAAAAGTAACTTTAGATAATACTGCAACAGATGGAAAGTCAACAGAGGGTGCATCAAAATTGCTTTCAATTGAGAGTGAAGAAACAACAGTGATTGCACCAGTAGTAGACGAAAAGGAAGACATTACTTCTGGCGATGTAGGTACATCTAAAGAAAATAAAACAACAGTTTCTGGTGATACTGAAATCCCAAATAATGATGAAGCAAAATCTTCTGAAACAGTATCTGGTGAAGACAAGGTTTTAGATAACAAAGACGTTGAACTTGATAATAACAAAAATGAGCAACAAAATGAAGAGAAAAACCAAGAAGAAAACGTTGATGGTAAAGAAGAAAACAAAGAAGTCGATAACGAAAACCAAGTTAATGAAGTTGAAGGCAAGCAAAATGAAAAAGTAGACAACCAAAAAGAAGAAAAAGAAGAAAGTGAAAAAGAAACTAAAGAAGAGCCAAAACTTGAAGAAGATAATAACGAAGAGAAAAAAGAGCCAATGATTCTTGAAGAAAAACGAGATGATGATGACTCAAACGACACTAGCGATAGTGACAAAAAAATTGAATAATTATCGATATTTAAAAGATATCTAAATGAGGTGCACTTCAAATGTTAGAAAAAATTTAACGTTTGGAGTGTACTTTATTTTTAGGTATCTTTTTTAGGTTATTTGGAAGAAATGTATTTTTATTTTGATAATGTCTGATATAATGTATGTATAAAAACAAAAGAGGAGGATGTAAAATTGAAAAAGACAGTTGTACTTTGGGTCATAATTGTTATTTTACTTTTATCGAATGCATTTTTTGTGTACGAGTATTTTAAAAAAGATAATTCGGTGCCTAACTATCCAAATAGTGAGTCATCTGGAGAAAACAAGAACAACGATAACGAAAAAACTTCAGGAGATATATTTTCAACTGTAGTAAAAAATTCTGGTGAATCAATTATAAACGAAGAGCCAACTTTAGATAACAAAGATAAAAACAAAGAGGTAACGGCAAAATACGATGTTATAGTATTTGATGCAGAGCCAGAGGGAATTTGTGCTGCAATTTCTGCTGCAAGAAATAATAAAAAAGTTTTATTAGTAGAAAAAAGAGATGGTCCTGGTGGTCTTATGACTTATGCCATGCTAAATACAATCGACATGAATACAGATCCGAATGGAACACTTTTGAGCCAAGGTATTTTTGAAGAGTTTTATAAAAAAGTTGGCAACAAGGTTTCTTTTGATGTAAAGACTGCTAAAAAAGCATTTGAAGAAATGCTTGATGCGGAAGAAAATATTACAACAATATACGACGTAGAAGATATACGTATAGGTTCAGACGGTTCAAAGATTGAATATGCTATTATTGATGAAGAAAAATATGTTGCAGATATGTACATAGATTGCACACAGGATGCAGATATAACAGTAGCTGCAGGTGGCAAGTATGTAAAAGGTTGGGAAGATATTAACGAAGAAAATCGTTCTATGTCAGCTACTTTAGTAATTGCTATGGATAATGTTGATTGGAATAAATGTTGTGAATCAATCAAAAAAGCAAATCTGCCTAACACAGGCTATACATCAGATAGTATCTGGGCATTTGGAAACATTACTCAAAAGTATGTTCCAAAACAATCTCACATGAGATTAAAAGCTTTAAATATAGGACTTCAAAATGATGGGACTGTTTTAATAAATTCTCTTCAAGTAATAAACGCAGACATGCTAGATAGTAAAGCAAAAGAAAAAGCTTATGAAAAATGTGTTAAAGAAGCAGAATATGTTGCTAAATTTATAAAAGAAAATGTACCAGGTTTTGAAAAGGCTACACTTTCAGGAGTTGCACCAGAGCTATATGTAAGAGAAACGAGACACATAGTTGGTGAGTATAAACTAACTGTAAAAGATATTTTAGAATCTAAATATTCATATAATGCTATAGGAATGGCAGCATATCCAATAGATGTTCAAACTACAAGCATATATGACTGGGGATATATTATCGGAAATCCAAAGCAATATTATTTACCAATGGGAATAGTTATTCCAAAAGGTTACACCAATCTTATGACTGTAGGACGTTCTGGTTCTTACACATCAATTGCAGCTGGTTCTGCTAGAGTCATTCCAACAGGTATGACACTCGCTCAATCTGCTGGCGTTATGGCAGCTGTTTGCATAGACCATAAAATGAACTTGCAAGAATTACTTGCAGATTATAATGTTAAAAGAGAAATAACAACAAGACTTACAAATCAAGGAATGTATTTGAAAAAGAACTCTATGCCAGCAGTTGATACAAATGGTAGGTATTATGATTTTATGATAGAAATGTGTGAATTAGGACTTTTAAGTTTGGGATATAATAATGAATTTAATCCAAATGAGTTGGTTTCAGAAAGAGAATTTATATCTCTTACAAAAACTTATTTAAAGAGAAACTTCTTAAAAGAAGAACTTTGGAATACAGACCACATAAATTTACTAGATGCTAGCGAAGAAGCTGTATCTGCAAATAGAGCAAAGGAAATTATGTATGATATAACTACATACAATATTAAAGACGAAGCTGTGAGAGAAAAAATCGAAGATTACATAGAAAAAGTTGCACCAGAGGGAAATGAAAAGATGACGTTAGTAAGAGTATATGAAATACTTAGATATCTGAAGGATTTTTTAGTAAAAAATATTTAAATTAATGTTTACATAAGTTACAAAATCTGGTATAATTATAGAGGGTTACTAAATTATTACGTAAGGAGTGTTTTGAATGATTGAAAACACCAATAGGGAAGTTTTAATTCCAGAGACAGACGAAGTGTTCTTGGTTGGAGAGTTTATTTATTCCTGTGAAGAAAGTCATAGGAATAACGGAACAATTTTTTATAGGACCGTTTTGAGGACAATGCGGAATAGTGGAGAATTTGATTATGTTCCAATAGTCCTAGAAGAAAAGGACAAACTGGTTGCTATGCAAGGTGACACGGTACGTTTGAGGGGCTTAGTGCTTACACACTATAAGCCTGGAAAATACAAGAATGTTCTCATGTATGTCATGGTGAGGGAGATTGAAAAGGTCCCCTCTAATACACCACATGAGAATGTGGTGTATCTGGCAGGCGATATGAGTCATTATGTCGAGCCAGATTTAAGAATGACGCCTCTTGGACGACAAATTTGCGACTTTGTTGTCCAAAGAAAGCATCGCACACGGGATTATACCTATAACATCTCGTGTGTGGGTTGGGGCAGAACCGCAAAGCTGATTTCCTGCATCGGAAAAGGTAGGAAAATAGCTATCAAAGGTAGGTTCCAGTCAAGGGTCTATTGGAAAGAAAATGGGGATGAATTGAACAAAATCCCCATTAGAACGCATGAGATTTCGGTAACAAAGCTCTTGAGTATTAGAATCTAAACTTCCCAAAAATCGCCGACATTTTGTCGGCGATTTTTTTGTTGCTTTTTGATATGTTAAGGTATATAATACTCGTATCTGTAAAGAGGAGGAAAACTATGAAAGCATATGAATTAAGAAGAAAATACATAGAATTTTTTAAAGCACATGGACATAAGGAAATTCCAAGTGCACCAGTTGTACCTGAAAACGATCCAACTGTTTTATTTACAACTGCAGGAATGCATCCTCTAGTTCCTTATTTATTAGGTGAGCCTCATCCACAAGGAAAGAGACTTACTGATTATCAAAAATGTATTAGAACTGGAGATATTGATTCTGTAGGTGATAACAGTCACTTAACATTTTTTGAAATGATGGGTAACTGGTCTTTAGGAGATTATTTTAAGCATGAATCTATAGAGATGAGCTATAACTTTTTAAAAGATGTTTTAGGTTTTGATATGAATAAAATTTCTGTAACTGTTTTTGCGGGTGAAGATGGAATCCCAAGAGATGAAGAAGCAGCAGACAGATGGGCAGAAATGGGAATACCAAGAGATAGGATTTATTATTGCTCTAGAGAGCATAACTGGTGGGGACCTGCTGGAGAAACAGGACCTTGTGGACCAGATACAGAGATTTTCTATGATACGGGTAAGGAAAAATGCAGTGAGCATTGCGACCCAACTTGTAGCTGTGGAAAATATCTAGAGATTTGGAATAACGTTTTTATGCAATACAATAAAACAAAAGACGGAAAATACGAACCTTTAAAAGCACCAAACGTAGATACAGGACTTGGATTAGAGAGAGTTATTGGACTTTTACAAGGCAAGAGCAGTGTATATGACACAGAGCTTTTTGCAGACGTAATTGCTAAAATTAAAGAACTATCTACAGACTATAACGTACCAAGTGCACGTATTATAGCAGATCATTTAAGAACATCTATGTTTATGATAGTAGATGGTGTTAGACCAAGTAACGTAGAACAAGGATATGTTTTAAGAAGACTTCTAAGAAGAGTTATTAGACACATGAGAAAGATAGGATTTAATCCTGATGATATCACAGTATTAATAGATACATTTGTAAAAATCACAACAGAAATGTATCCAGAAATACCAGCAAATCAAGATACAATAAAAGAAGTAGTTATCGAAGAAAAAAATAAATTCATGAAAACTTTGGAGCACGGCGAAAAAGAATTTTCTAAAAACGTAGCCAAAGCAAAAGCAGAAGGAAAAGAAAAACTAGATGGTCAAGTGGTATTTAGATTATATGATACATTTGGTTTTCCTCCTGAAATGACAGCAGAGCTTGCCGAAGAAGCTGGACTTAAGATAGACATGGAAGAATTTAACGAACTATTTAAAAAGCATCAAGACTTATCTAGAGCTGGTTCAGAAGCAAAATTCAAGGGCGGACTTGCTGATCATAGTGAGCAAACAACAGCTTATCATACAGCTACACACTTATTACATAAGGCTCTTCAAATCGTTTTAGGTGAGCATGCAACACAAAAAGGCTCAAACCTAACAGCTGAAAGACTAAGATTTGACTTTGCAAATCCATGTAAAGTTACTCCAGAGCAACTAAAAGAAGTTGAAGATATTGTAAATGAACAAATCAAAAGAGATTTACCTGTAACTTGTGAAGAAATGACTTTGGAAGAAGCAAAGGCCTCTGGTGCTACTGGACTTTTTGCTAATAAATATGGAGAGAAAGTAAAAGTATATACTATTGGAGATTTCAGCAAAGAAATTTGTGGAGGACCTCACGTAGAGAGAACTGGTGGAATGGGTCACTTTAAGATATTAAAAGAGGAAGGTGTAGCAGCTGGAATCAGAAGAATTAAAGCTGTACTTGAAAAATAATGTTATTTAGGAGGTTTCGAAATGTCAGATTGTATTTTTTGTAAGATAGCAAATCACGAAATACCAGCAAAAATAATAGATGAAAATGAGTATGTTATAGCTTTTGAAGATGCATCACCAGTTGCACCAGTACACGTATTGGTTGTTCCTAAAAAACATATTTCAAATTTTATGGAATTAGATGATGAAAATCTTGAATATGTAAAAGAAATTCACAAAATGATTCAAAAAGTTGCTAAAGTTAAAAAGGTTGATGAGACTGGTTTTAGAGTGATAACAAATTATGGTGAAGATGGTGGACAAACAGTTATGCATCTACACTATCATATTATTGGTGGCAAGAGATTAGGACCTAAAATAGTTCATTAATAAAATATAAAAATCATTGTGGGTGGCAATGAGACTTATTATATTGTAGTCTTGTTGCGCCCTTTTTTCTTGTAACATTCGTTACGAAAATTTCAAAGGTAAGGTGTAAAATGGAAAATATAAATAGTTATTTTAAATTGGCAATGTTTATTCCTATTGGAATAGCAGTGTTTATTTCAATATTAATAACTCCGTATTTAAAGTTAGGAAACTATAAGATTGTATGTAAAGCAAGAGAGCAAAACATATATGTAAAAGGTAATTTTATTTGGCCTACTCCTGGAGTGACAGGGATATCTTCTTATTTTGGAAGAAGAAAAACTCCAGTAAAAGGAGCTTCTACATTTCATAAAGGGATAGATATTTTAGCGTCTCAAGGTACAAATGTTTATGCAACAGCAAGTGGAAAAGTAGTGATAGCGGGATTTAGTGCTTCTGGTGGATATATGTTAAAAATAGAACATGAAAATAATTATACGTCGTCGTATTGTCATTTATCGGAAAGATTGTATGTTAAGAATGGCGAATATGTGAGGAGCGGACAAAAAATTGGAACCGTAGGTCCAAAGTATCTTTCAAATGGAAAATTAAATGGTGCAACAACAGGAGTTCATTTACACTTTGCTATTACCAATAATGGAGAGGCAATAGATCCACTAAAAATATTAAATATTAGGTAGCCGTAGGTATTTCATAATGTACAATAAAATTTACGGTATAAGTAAAATAAATTTTACAAAAAGTAACAAAAATTAACTCTCCGTAATGAGAATGTAAACAGTTTGTAAAATTGGTAAACATTTTATAAACTGTGTTGACTCTAAAAATTTAACGTATATAATGACATTGTAGTTAGGAAAACATGGCAATAATTCCATAAATTTCTTAACACTTAGGTTGTTACAGAGCAGAAAAGGTGGAAAGGGGCAACCTAATAAAAATTACTTTCTGCCGAAACAAAAAATTAAAGGAGGATATTCTAAATGAAAAGAATAGTATCATTATTATTAGCGCTTTCAATGGTTCTTAGTATGTTTACTGTATCTTTTGCTGGAACAAGCTTAAAAGATATCGAAGGTAAAAAATACCAAGCTGCAGTTGAAGCACTAGTTGAATTAGGTGTTGTTTCTGGTTACCCAGATGGAACATACCTACCAGACAATGTAGTAACAAGAGCAGAACTTGCTAAATTATTAGTAGTTGCTTATGGATTAGAGCCAGCTGCTGAAGCTTCAAAAGGTGTTACACCTTTCGCTGATGTAAACGCAGTTGCAAATCACTGGGCTTCTGGCTACATTAACGTATCAGCTGATTACAAATTCGTTAATGGTTACCCAGATGGTTCATTCAAAGGTGATGCTACAGTTACATATGCTGAAGCTATCACAATGTGTTTAAGAGTTTTAGGTTATGCTAATGAAATTGATTCAAAGGGAACATGGCCAACAAACTACATAGCAAAAGCACAAGATCTTAAATTAATGAAAGATATCGAATTTGCTTCTTACAACGATGGAGCTAAAAGAGGAGATATCGCTTTATTAATCTGGAATATGTTAAGAACTCCTATGTGGGAAGTTACTGGCGAAACAGAGGGTGATGGTTTAGCATCTGCACCTAACAGATATATGTTAAACGTAAAATTCTCTGATTATGCATATACAGACAAAGCTACTTTCGAAGGATTCGAAATTAAAGAAGATAAGAAAGAAGAAGTTGCTAAAGTATATGTTTCATTAGAAAATGGCGACAGCAAAAAAGAATACGAAATATTAGATAATAAAGAATATGAATATGCTGGAAATGATTTTTATAAATTTGTTCCTGGAACAGAAGTAGAAGTATTAGTTAACGAAGATGATAAAACTTTATTAACTATGGTTGCTACAGGTTCTGACAAATTAGTAGAAGGCGACAAAGATGAAGTTAATGATAAATATGATTTATCAGGTGACTATGATTATGCTTATGCAAGAGTTGAAGGTAAGAAAGTAAAAAATTCTACAACTTTAACTGGTGCTAAATACGAATATGTATACAAATTTGAAGAAAAAACAGATTACGTAAAAGTAAATGGTAGAAGATTAGAAAAAGATGATTATACAGATAAACTAATTCTTCGTGGTGGCGAAAGAGTTGAATTATCTGATATCAAAGTTGGAGACATTATCACTACTGTTGAAGTTTCAAATGGTGAGACATTCTATGTAATCGGTGGAACAGAAGTTGAAGGTAAATTAACTAAAGTTTCTGAAGAAGATTACGAAAATGTTACTGGAACGTACATCAATGCAGTTATCGGTGGAAAAGACTACAAAGTAGCAGACGGTGCTAAATATGTAGAAGATCCAGAAAAAGATGCTGAAAAAGCGGGAACAACATTAGCAAATTCTTGGGAAAAAGGAATGAAGAACGAAGAAGTTGTTGCTAAATTAGATCCAGTTTTCGGTAAAGTTGTAAGAGTTGAATTCGATGGTCACATTGGTGATGGCGAAGACACAACATACAAATTCTTTGCTGCAACATCTGATGTTTACACAGGTAAAACATCTAAAGAGTATTATATTGAATTAGCTACAGTTGATGGAGATGCTGAAGAATTCAAATTTGCTAAAGCAGCTATCACTACAGCTAAAGCTTTATATACTGAAGAATTAGAAGGCAGATTCGTTGCTGTTGAATTAAATGATGACGACGAAGTTGTTGATGTAAAAGTAGTAGCTGACGAAAGTAAGATCACATATGGTGCTGAACCTAACGAATACTACGAAATCACAAAATTAACAAACGCTGAATATGACAAAGATGAAAAAGCTGTTACAGACGGAACAGATAGCTTCCCAGTAACAAAGAATGTTATCGTTGTAATCGAAAAGACTATCAACGAAGGAAAGAAGAACGAAGAAAAAGTTGTTGAATTCTCTGACTTAAGCGAATTAGAAGGCTTAAAGAAGAAAGATATGGTTGTTGTTATTGATAAAGACGCTGACATCCAAACAGCTAAATATGTTGTAATCAAAGATGCTGAAAAGACATCTGATAACAAAGTTGGTAAAGTTAAGAGTGTTGTTAAGAATAAACTTGGCGACTACGAAGTAACTCTTGAAACAGAAGATGGT
>ULTU01011639.1_pt1 | contig 18847 bp, 16 predicted proteins | sample 1957861 | NCBI WGS metagenome assembly ULTU01 (sample SAMEA4835742, study PRJEB28245) | human gut metagenome | biome: gut microbiome; material: fecal sample | place: Denmark | collected 2008
TCAGGAGCGGCGGGCAGGCATTGAGCCCATAAGAAGTCATGCGGTCCATGACAAATTTCACAATACCTTCATAGCCTTCGCCAGGCATCAGCACGGTCGCACAGCCGGGAAGCGAGCAACCGCCGCCGGACAGGTAGGTGTAGATTTCACACTGATCCGAATGGGGAATGATATCCCACCAGACAGTCGGCGTCCCCTTGCCGACATTCTTGCCTGTATTGTATTCATCGAAAGTCTCAACCGAGTTGTGGCGAAGCGGCGTCTCAAAGGTCGCCTGAATGGTGGCTTCGCGCAGCAGGTCTTCCAGTTCATTGATATAAGGAAATGCGGTGCCGCAGCGTACCCAATACTGCGGGACACCCGTATCCTGACAGGACGGACGTTGCAGCTCTTCGGCGAGCCTCTGATTTCTAAACATCGTGCGATAAATGACCTTCGCAAGCGGATGGTCCTCTTTGTCGCGCAGTTCTTCCAGTTTCGCGATCACATCATCCGGCAAACGGATGGCGGTATGTCCCAGAAAATGAGCCATGACATCGGTCAGTTTTTCTACTCCAGTTTTCATTTGGATCCTCCTTCGATCAGCTGCCAGTTTTTCGCGTCTCAGCTGACCCTTTTACTTTATAGGAAGCTCTCACCGCTCCCCTTGACTGTCTGCAGTATAGTCCTCTTCCAGATAAAAATAAATTTCGGAATATTGAAGTTAGCTTCAGAAAAAACTATACTAAAAAGAAATGAAGGTTCAGGGTTCAGGTTGATGGGTTCAGGGTTGTGGTGGCAGCATTCCCCTTATGAGGAAGGGGGACCGCGCCAGCGGTGCTCGGGTGCTTACGTGAGTGTCACTATGTTTGCAGACGCATTTTCCATTTTGCTCATCTGTCTTTCATGCCGCAGGTACCCTATCCGCCCCTTCGGGGCACCTTCCCCTTGAGGGGAAGGCTAAACCGGTGCGCGAAGCCGCCACCTTCATTCCTCATTCGAGAAGAGCTTTCATCCACAATCAAAAGGGGCGCTACGCCCTATGGGCTCCCCTCAATTTTCCCAAAGGAGTCTTCCCATGACCTTACAGCAGCTCACTTATTTCTGCGCCGTCTGCCGTTATCACAGCATCGTCCGCGCGGCGAAAGCCCTCTACATTTCCCAGCCGACGATTTCCACCGCCATCCATGAACTGGAGAAAGAGTTCCACATTTCCCTTTTCCTTCACACGCCGAACCGCATCCACCTGACGGAAGAAGGCGCCGCTTTTTATGAAAGAGCCAACGACCTCCTACAGCGCGCGAGGAATATGCAGGAGGAATTCAGTCAAGCCGCACTCTCCGTGCGTCCCATCCGTGTCGGCATTCCTCCGATCCTGTCCACCATCTTCCTTCCCGCACTCTCTGATGCCTTCGAAGCGGTATGTCCTGTCCCGCTCGAGCTCTCCGAATGCGCCTCCCACCGCGCCGCCGAGCTCGTACAGGAGGAAAAACTGGACATCCTTTTGGGGAATCTCGATATATATAATCTGGAGCAGTACCACTACTATACGATGAAAGAGGATCACTATGTCTACTGCGTTTCCAAAAATCACCCCCTCTCGCATCTGACATCCGTCAGCCTGCCTGCCCTTTCTGAGGAAACGCTGCTCCTCTTCCACATGGACTCGGTACAGACACTCACCATCACCGCCGCCTTCCGCGCCCTCGGCCTCACGCCACACGTGAAGCTCTACCTCAGCCAGCTGACGACGATGATGAACTATCTGGAAAGCGGCCGCTGCGGTGCCTTTCTCTACTCGTCCATTCCCATCGATGAGGAGCGTTTCGTCCGCATACCGGTCACGCCGGAAATCAGCACCAAGTTTGGCATCCTCTGGAAGAAGGGCATCTTTCTCCCTCATGGGCTCGAAGAGTTTATCCGTTTTGTGAAAAGAAGGTATGTGAGGTGACTGGTGACTATGGAAATGCTTCGTCCCCCTCTTACTTACACCGCTCGATTTCAGAAATCAGGCTTCAGACGGATGTGCCGCAGCCCCCTTCCCCAATCGTTGTATAATAGTAGGGTATAAATAAAGGAGGCCCTCATGAATACCAAAGAAACCATAGACGCCATTCTCGCTGAGACAGGCAAAGCCGTCCTGGGCAAGGACGATGTGCTCCGCCGTATACTGACCGCCATCTTGGCAGGCGGCCATATCCTGATCGATGACATCCCCGGCGTGGGCAAGACGACCATGGCCGTCGCCTTCACCCGCACGCTCGGGCTTGACTACAAGCGTATGCAGTTCACCCCCGATGTCCTGCCCTCGGATATCACGGGATTTTCCATGTATGACAAAGCCTCCGGCAGCTTTCGCTACGTCGCCGGCAGCGCGATGACGAATTTCTTCCTCGCCGATGAGATCAACCGCGCCTCCCCGAAGACACAGTCCGCGCTCCTTGAGGTCATGCAGGAAGGACGCCTCTCGGTCGACGGCAAGACCTACACCGTCCCGCAGCCCTTCATCGTCATGGCGACGCAGAATCCTTTCGGCTCCTCCGGCACACAGGAGCTCCCCGAGTCGCAGACCGACCGCTTCATGATCCGCATCACCGTCGGCTATCCGTCCCGTGAGAACGAGATCGAGATCCTGAAGGGCAGCCGCCGGAGCGCCGCTCTGTCCCTTAGCGCCGTCATCACGCCCGACGACCTTCTTACCCTTAGAAAACAAACCGCAGAGGTCCACGTCGAAGACAGCCTCTTCGCCTACATGGTGGATATCGCCGCTGCTACCAGAGAAAGCCATGACATCTCGCTCGGTATCTCTCCGCGCGGCACAATGGCGCTTTCCGCCATGACCCGCGCCCATGCCCTCATGGAGGGCAGAGCTTACGCGACCCCGGATGACGTCCTCGCCGTCGCCCCCTACACCCTCTCCCACCGTATCACCCTTTCCGGCGATGCCCGCTTTGCCGGAAAGACTGCAGCGAGCGTGCTCGATGATATTTTGAAATCCGTCCCCATGCCGGAGCTGGTGTAATAGTGGGTGACTGGGGACTAGTGACTAGGGACTAGGAAACTCTCTCGTATCGTCATTTCGAGCGTAAGCGAGAAATCTTTGTCATTCGCGACCAAGCAAGCGATGTTTGGTACTCTCAAACGGGAAACCTTCTATCCACTTCCTTTCGGGCATCGCCCCATATATACTCCGCGGCGCTTCTATATTTTTATGCGCCGCACCACCATTCCTCATTTTCCTGAACCCTGAACCCTGAATCCTGAACCCTGAATCCTGAACCCTGAACCCCTGAACCTTGAACCCTGAACCCTGAACCCTGAACCCTGAACCCTGTAAAGCAGTGTACATCTTATGAACTATCTATCTTATCTCTTTCTTGTCATCATCGCCCTTCTCTTGATGATCCTCTACGACTTATACGCAGCCTTCCTGCTCGCCGCCACGCTTCTTCTGGTGCCGCTCCTTGCGCTTTTTCTGGGATATGCGGCGCGCCGATCGGTATCGGTGACTTTTTCTGCCCCGCACCGCGCACATAGAGGAGCGACCGCCGAAGTATGCCTCACCGCCAAAGGCCGCTTCCTCCCCCTTGTCTCTTCGCTCACGGCAACGATGGCAGGGAAGGAATACGACAGCTATGAAACAGAGAAGGACGAGACACGCTTCTATTTCCGGATAGACACCGCGCATGCGGGACGCATCACGCTCCCCGCTCCCCGTCTTTTCTGGAAAGACCCGTTCGGACTTTTCCATTTCCAAAAAGACGCAAAAGCCGCTACGCTCCTCGTCCTGCCCCGTCCGATGGGCGACTACGCACATACGCTGCAGAGTCTCCTTCGCCTCTCCGGCAGTGAAGAGGTGGAATACTTCGGCGCGACGCCCTACCAGCCGGGGGATAATCCCCGCCTCATCAACTGGAAGGTGACGGCCCGCACAGAGGATATCTATGTCCGTGACCGCATGCCCGCAGACGATGCGCGCCTTATCCTGGCGGCAGACTATGAAGAGGATGATGCCCTGCGGGATCTTCTCGCCGATGCGCTCCTTTCCTGCGGCCTCGCTCTCACGGCAGCGCGTATGCCATTTCGTTTCGCCTGGATGACGATCCAGGGCGAAGAGATCATCACCTCCGTCAAGGACAAGGCCGGCTGGGAAGAGGCTGTCGCCACCTTCCTGAGAGAGGGCGGCGGCGACGCGCTGAAGACGAGCCATCTCTCTCCGTATATTCCGATCTGCTACCTGACAGGAAATCCTACGCCTGCCATTTCGCCCGTTCTGCACCCCTCCATCTGGTGCGTGCGTGATGCCAAGGGCGCTGCCCTTTCCGGAAAAGCCGCCATTGCCCGCGCGCTGGGAGGTGAAGCATGATGACACGCCTCCTCTCTTCTCTCGGTGCCTTCGGTGCTTCTTATGCACTCTTCTCCTACTTCGGCGGCGGTGCGCTTCCCTATGCGATCTGCGCTGCGCTCCTTGCGCCTCTTCTTTCTTTCGCTCTTGCCAGACTGCCCGGCAGGCACCGGCTGCCGCTTCTTGCGCTCCTTGCCCTCCTCCTTCTCTCGCTCCCGCTCCTTATGAGAGAGACCTTCCTTTCGAGCCTCCTCTCTGCGCTCATTCCTCTCGTCGATACGCTCAAAGAGCCATATGACATTGACATGACTGCACCGCTTGCGAAAGCCATCGCAAGCCCGGCTCTTGCCAAAGGGTGGATCGCCTGCCTTCTCTCCCTCTTCTTTACGGCCGGCGCATGTTCGAAAGCGGCCCGCGCTATGGCAGCGCTTCTTTCCTTTTTCCTCATTCTCTTCGGCTTCTACTTCGGCGTGAACCCGCCCGCTCTCGCCATTCTCTTCTGTGCCTCCTACGGCCTTTCCGTCTTTGCCTCTCTCAAAAATCACGGACTCGGCATGCCGGAGATCCCCACCCTCGCTCTGACCCTGCTTCTGGGCGCAGGGCTTCTCCTCGCGCTCCCGGAAAGCCGGTATGAGCAGCCGGCGATCTTCTCCCATATGCAGGAGAAGATCATCGGCTGGACTGACCCCTATGACCCGATCTTCCACGCCGGCAATGCCTACACGGGCATGATGAAGGGCGCCGCCGGACATCAGCGCCTCGGCAGCAGTGCCAGCATCCGCTATACCGGCCGCGTCATCGCAGACATCGAAGCGGCAAGCGATAAACACCTCTACATTCGAAGCTGGACCGGCGGCCTCTACGAAGACAGCCGCTGGAAGGACTTCCCAGACAGCACCTATGACGGGACAGAAGCCCTCTTCGCCAAGAACCAGGGCGAATGGTACGACCAAGGAGCCTGGCTCATGGAGGTCGCAGCCAGAAATCCGTCGATCTCCCAAAAGCTCTTGAACTACACCAAAGAGAATGCCCTTTCCGCCTTCAAGAAGCCCTTCACCCTCGCTGCCCTCTACGAAAAGAGCCGCTTCCTGCTCCTCCCCTATGATGCCGACTTCGGCGGTCCCTACTTCCGGTATGACCGCTCGCCGATCTCCCGCGAGGGCAAGGCCTACAGCACCGACGTATGGGAGTTCCCTGCCGGCGCGCTTCTCTCGATGATGGTCCGCGAATCCATCCAAGACCCCTACTACACGACCTATCTCGAAGCGGAAAAGCGTTACCGCCGCTTCGTCTACGCGCACTACCTCACCATTCCGGAAGAAACACGCGACGCCATCGCCTCGCTGGGCAAGACCCGCCCCGCACAAAGCCTTTCCGAGAAACGCACACGCATCGACGCCATCCGCCATTTTCTGGAGGATCACTACACCTATACGAAAAATCCGGGCAAAACTCCCGCGGATAAAGATTTTATCTCCTACTTCCTGACCGAAAGCAGGAAGGGCTACTGCACCTCCTTTGCCTCTGCCGCCGTCATGCTGCTCCGCGCCTCGGGCATCCCGGCCCGCTATGCAGTCGGCCTTTCCGTCGACAGGGAAGATCTCCGCAACGCCCCTCTGACGAAGGAAGGGCTTCACGCCCTCTCCGTCAATGATCACCACGCCCACGCCTGGGTCGAAGTCTATGTCGATGGCCTCGGCTGGCGTCCCTGTGAAATGACCCCGGGCAAAGAAGGAGTGGAGAATCCCTTCCCGATCCCGCCCGACAAGCAGAAAAATGAACAGGGCGCGCCGGACAAACCGGCTGACGAGAAAAACACACGTGAGGAAGCACCGAAAGAGCAGCCGCCTGCGCCGCAGCGACCACAACAGCAACCAGAGCAGCAGCCGCAGGGACAGCCCCCGCTCTCCCAGCCGAGGACGCCGGACGCCCCCGTTTCCCGCCCGCTTCTCCCGATACTGCTTACCGTCCTGCTCGTGCTTGCACTTCTTTCCGCCTATCCGCTCTACCGCATGACAGCCGCCTCCCGTCTCCTCGCCAAAGCACTCACGGATGACGCCCACTTCAAGGGCCTCATCGCCTACACGGACCGACTCTCCCTCTGGGCAGGCCTTCCGACTCGCGGCTCCTACGAAGACAGAAAATCCGCCTATGCCAAAGATCCGCGCTTTGCTGACTTTGTCCCCATGCTGACCCGCCTCGTCGCCGCTCGCTTCTCCGGAAAGCCCCTCACCAATGAGGAAAAGAAAATCATCCTCTCTATCGTGAAGCAGACAAGGGCTCGCTGTCTGTCCGGTCTCTCGACCTGGGAAAAATGGAAATTCCACTGGAAGAAATTGTGATCTGACAAGAATCCGACAGTAAGAATTACAGAATACACCCCGCCATGCTAAAAAGTGCTGTGAAAATAGGACTCCATTTTCACAGCACTTTTTTGGTTGGGCTCATCATCCCTTTGATGACACCATCTGCCGTATGCAAAACAAGCCGGCTCCCTGCTCACTTAGGCGCAGCCGCTCCCCCGACCACATCCCGAAGCGACTCGATGGTGAAGTCCATGAACTTGTCACGGATGCTCCATGCCGGGCTTTTCATGCGGCAGCCGAAAGAAATGCGGTACGCCGTCTCAGGCAGGGGAATATGCACCATGTCCGCTTTTCGGGTATCTAGCAGGGTGTGATGCAGCAGATTCTTCGGCGCAAACAAAGCGCCCACGCCTAAGAGACAGAGATCGATCAACGTACCCATGTTATCCGAACGGACAACGATCTGCGGTGTGAAGGGTGCCGCGGCGAGGTATCGAGCTTCGACAGCGCCCGCTATATTATGGGGATTCGTGGTGATGAAAGGACAGGCAGCCAACCGGCTCATATCCGATAATCGCGTGTCTTCCAATTCTCGGATGTCTGCCTCGGTCATGCCCGTGGTTTCTTTGAGCAGTTTTCTGGACACGAGAAAGCTGATCTCTTCCTGATAGATGGTCTTCACATCGATGCCGGGCGGAGCCTCCGTGAAATGGGCGATGGCGAGATCGATGTCTCCTTCCTGCAGCTGTTTCGTGAGACCTTCGTTGCTCCCTTCCACCAGGTCAAAGGTGACTTTGGGATGTTTCTCCCGAAAAGCGGCGATGAGCGTCGGCAGCAGATCACGTTCACGGACGAAGCCGACCCCGATTGTGAGATTGCCGGCTTCTTCATTCGCGATGTCTTTCAGCGTGCGGGAGAGGGCTTCTTCTCCGCGGGTAAACTGCAGGGCATAGGCATAGAAGACTTTGCCCGCATCAGTAAGCTCGAGCGGCACATGGCGTATGAGAAATTTCATGCCCCATTCTTTTTCAAGGGCGGCCACGTTCGCAGAGAGGGTCTGCTGCGTCAGATGCAGCTTTTCCGCCGCGCGTGTGAAGTTCTTCTCCCGCGCCAACATGATGAAGTAATTCAAAGATTGAAAGTTCATGCAGCCTCCTTTTATCACAAATATCTTTTGTGATCTCTACCGTATGAAACAGTTAGACTTGGTTCTTTACTCGCATTATACTATGTGCAGAACGCGGGAACAAGAGATATCCCAAGAAATAGTTATTTACAGAAAGAAGGAACACCTTATGAAAAAGAATATCAATAAAGAAGTCCTTGCCGGTCTTACAAAACTCTCTGAAGAAAACAGTCTCTTCGGCTACCTGGCTGCCAAAAGAATGTACCGCGCGGACTGCGTCTGCCATCTTGTGAAACTCCCCTTTGATTTCAAAAAATGGTGATCCAACACTGCCTGCGCCTCGGGCATTGTTTATACACCTGCAGCAAAAACTTTCCGGAGACATTTCCCATACCGATTTCTCCGGAAGGAAAGGCTCCTTCCCTAGAAGGGAGGGAACCGCGAAAGGGGAGCCCGCTGCTGACCATCTCTCCGGAGGGCGAATGCCCTTTTTTCCAGACCGCGCAGACAGCGGACTCTCTCCCTGATCCCACCTGACACATCCATATCTCCATCCAAAGGCTGCGAAATCTTTCCGTGGCCTTTTGATTTGGTCGATTTTCCCCTTTACCCCTCTCTAAAAAGAAGAGATCCTAAAAAGCGCAGGCGCCTTTCACCGCCCCTTTTCTCTGCAAGGCGTCCGTTGTATACTAAGTAGGTACATATAAAAACAGGGCAACAATCCATTGGGTAAGGACGGATGAACATGGTACTTTTAGAAATCTTATGGAATGATATATTTCCCCTCTTTGTCTTCATCGGCTGCGGCTGGTTTCTGGACAGTAAATTCAAGCTTGATATCTCCACGTACACGAAGCTCACCATCTATGTAGTGCTTCCGTGCTTCGTGTTTTTCAGCATGTATAAATACCAACCGACGCCTGCTGATCTGGCGCTGCTCCCAGCGGGACTCATTCTGCTCGCGCTTTCCTACGTGATCTCTCAGGGGCTTTCCCATTTCTTTACAGGAAATCCGACCAAGCGGTCCGACTTTTCGGCGGTCTCCACCTTTTCCAATGCCGGCCACCTCGGTGCCGCGCTGGTGGTTCTCGTCTTCAGCCACGCGCCCTTCGCCTCTGGCGGAGAAACGCCCTGCCTGGATGAAGCCATGGGGAACATGGCTCTGCTCATGATCCTCATGAATATCGCCGCGAATACATGGGGCGCCGCACTGATCCGAAGAGAGAAGGAAAGTCTCAAAAACCTCTTCCTGATGATCCTAAAAGCGCCTGTCCTCTATGCCGCCCTGCTCGCAGTCCTGATCCGTGTGAGCGGCTTCTCTCTCGAAGGCACCTTCGTCTATCCGGTGCTGCACCACTTCACCGGTGCCTTCATCGTGCTTGTCACCATCACCATCGGCGTACAGCTTCACCGCACGCATCGGGTGCGTCTCAATGGATTCATGGCCGCCGCTGCGGTGTTAAAGCTCATCCTTTCGCCGCTCCTCGCATTGCTTCTGATCCCCCTTTTCGGCACATTCTCACCGATCGCTTCCCAAGTCTTTCTCATTTACGCTGCGATCCCCTCCTCCATCATGCTGGTGCTCTACGGCGCAGAGTATAGAGAACATCCAGCGCTCCTGACACAGGCGGTCATCCTGAGTATTCTGGCCAGCGTCTTCACCCTGCCGCTTGTCATTTACCTCGCAGGGATGCTTTTCCCGGTTCATCTGTAAGGAGGCAGCGTCATGGCATTTTTACAAATCATTTCTGACAATATCCTTCCGCTTCTGGTCTTCGTAGCCATCGGCTATTTTCTGGACCGCCGCTTCACGCTCGATGTCACATCCCTCACGAAGCTCACATTCTACATTGTCCTGCCGAGCTTTATCTTCTATAGCATCTATGTAGCGAAAATTGACCTCACGATGCTGAATGTCTTCCTCATGTCTTTTGTGCAGATGTTCCTCATCGGATTCATCGCCTGGCTGGCAGGGAAAATGCGAGGCATGAGCGCCTCCAAGACGGAAGCCCTGAAAAACGGCACCATGTTCTCCAATAACGGAAACATCGGCATCGCACTCATCGCTCTGGTCTTCGGCAACGCGCCCTACCTCATCGATGGAGAGGCGCCCTATCTCGCAGAGGCCAGCGCCTGCGCGACCATCATGCTCGTACAGATGAATATGTCCCTCAATACCTTGGGACTCTATCAGGCAGGCAAAGGGAAGCTGACACCGCGCGACGCACTCTCCGTCGTCTTCCATATGCCTGTCATCTATACACTGGTCACGGTCTTTGCCATCAAATTTTCCGGGTTTGACATGACACAGCTCTTCATTTGGCCGGTCTTTGAAAATTGTGCGAATGCACTGGTCGCCATCGTCATGATCGCCCTCGGCATGCAGATCCACAGAAGTACCATTTCCTTTGGCGACCTCGATGCCTGGATCGGCTGCTTCATCCGCCTCGTCGTCGGCCCCATCTGCGGTTACTTTATGATCCAGGTCTGCGCCCTCATCGGTATCCATTTTTCTCCGGTCATCAATCAGACCATCCTCATCATGTCTTCTGTCCCCGCCCCCGTAAACTCCGTCCTCTATGCCGTCGAATTTCACAACTGCGAAGACTTTGCGACCGAGCTGGTCATGATGAGTACCTTTCTCTCCTGCATCACCATGACCAGCGTCATATACCTGGCGCGTGTCCTGTTCCCGATCGGATGATGAGCGATAAATCAATCAAAAAAGGCTATGCCATCGTACTTCGATGGTCATAGCCTTTTTTGATTGCTCAGCCCCGCAAGCCGCCAAAGGGCGGAAAATTCCCTCACGGCACGAACTTATACCCGACACCCCAGATGGTCAGGATGTGCTTCGGATGCGCCGGATCTTCTTCCACCGCTTCGCGGATGCGATTGATGTGGACAGGGACCGTAGCCGTATTGCCGAGTGAATCCATCCCCCAGATGCGCGTATAGAGAGTTTCCCGGCTGTACACCACATCCGGATGGAGCATGAGATATTCGAGCAGCTTGAATTCCTTATTCGGCAGCATCTTTTCCTCGCCACGCACGAAGACACGGTGCGTATCCGACTCGAGCGAGATATCCCCCAGCGTGACGCGCTGTCCTGCCTTCGGCTTTCCCTTCAGCCTTTCATACTGCGAGAGCTGCGACTTCACTTTCGCGACCAGCACGCCGGGAGAGAAGGGCTTCTCGATATAGTCATCCGCACCAAAGCCCAGCCCCCGGATCTGGTCGATCTCCGTCCGCTTTGCCGTCACCATCATGATCGGGATGTCGAGCTTATTGCGGAGCTTTCGACAGATCTGAAAACCGTCCATCCCCGGCAGCATGACATCCAGAAGGATCAGATCATACTCGCCGGTCAGTGCTTCCGTCAGCCCCTTTATCCCATTGATTTCCACCGTCACCTGATATCCGCTGACTTCCAGATAATCCTTCTCGATAAAAGCAATGTCTTCATCATCTTCGATGATCAATATACGTGTCATGACCTTTCCTCCTTCGGAAAAGAAATCTGAACCAAAAGTCCATGCGGCGTTCGATTGGCCACAGACAGCGTGCCATGCATGAGTGTGACCGCCCGCTTGACGATGGCAAGCCCCAGCCCGCTCCCTTTATCCGTATGGCTTCTCGCCTGATCCGTCCGATAAAAGGCCTCCGTGAGACGAGCCAACGCCTCCTCCGGTACGCCGCTCCCATCATCAGCGATCGAGAGATGGATCTCGTGAGCGACTGCCTCCACCTTTACAGTGATCCGCACCGTCTCTTCTTTTTTATACCGAATACTGTTCGTGATGAGATTCTCCAAGATGCGCTCCACGAGGAGCGTATTCCCCATCATTCTGTGCGCCCCTTTGCTTTCGATCCGGAAATCTGCCCCCTGCTTTTCCCAAAGGAGCCGATTCTCATCAATGAAATTCGTAACCAGCCTCGAAAAGTCAAGCGGTACAAGCGTCAGCGCCTTCTCCCCCAAATCCATTTTCGTCAAAAGCTGCAGCTGATCGATCAGACGTCCCAAGACCTCCGATTTCTTCTCGATCACGCGCAGATAATGCTCCTCCTTTTCCGGCGTATCTGCCACATGGTCGAGAAGCCCTTCTATATAGGCGCGGATCGCCGTCAGCGGCGTACGGATATCATGCGAGATACTGGCGATGAGTTCCTTCCTTCGCGCCTCATCCTCTTCCCTCTCCCGAAGCGACGCAGAGAGCTTCTCCGTCATCAGATTGAACGCCGACAGCGCCGGTGTAAATTCATCCTTCCCCTCATGGGACAGACGGACGGAAAGATTTCCCTGCTGCACCTCGTGGGCCCCTCGCTCCAGCTCCTGCAAAGGCGCCAGAATCCGCCGGACGATGAATCGCGACAGCCCATAGGAGACCAGCCCGATAAAAATCACCAGCGAGATCACAATGAAGCGATTGCTCGCACGAAAGGCCGCCTCGATCGCCGCATCACTTCGGTTCACCGGCTTGTGAGAGAGCATGTAGAGATGGTACACATGCCCGGCGATCCTGTTACGCTCCATAAAAGAATACTGCCCCATCCGCGTTTCGCTGTACGTTCCATTGACCTCTCCCTCATCCAGCTCCTGCTGCACCTTCTGCCGCTTGAGGTCCTCTACCATCTGCTGATACACATCATTTCCATACTGCAGAGTGACCTCCCCATCCCGGTAGAGCACCACATACGACTGGATCGGATCCAGAATATCCAGTACCCAGTGATCCTCGAGCGACTCCTTCGAGTGCCGGATATGATGAAAGATCAAGGTCCTAACCACCTGGCTCATGACCTGAAACTGGAAACCACTCTCCGCCATCACATGATTCCCGCTCTTCGCATACAGGTACAGTCCGGAAAAAGAGGACACGAGTACAAAGAACGTCATCAAAAATGGCAGAATGCACATCGAGACGTGCGATAGGATAAGACTTCTCTTGATCGTCATAGGAACTCCTTCGAGTCTCAGGATCTCCGGATTTTGTGATGAGTGCGCCCCCCGTTGAAGCTGAAGGTCTGCTTTCCCGCCAAGAGGGGCTGCCTGTTGCGATGCTCTTTTTCTCCGCGGTGCCTTTATGCGATGATGGCGCCGTAAACCTGAAACTATTTCCTTTTCATCATAAGCAATCCCATCTCATCTGGCAACTAGCATTCTCACAGTTTATCTTTCCTTTAATCATTCCAATCGTTTTTGTAAAGCCTTGCAAGTAAGCTATAGCCATAGATATTCCCTATTTTGAAGGAGGTCCTATGTATACCACGCTTCGCAAGTACCCCTACCTCACGCTTCTTTTCGTTTCCCTCTTTCTCTATCTCATCGGCAACCAGCTCCTTCCCGTCACCGACACCGCTGAGTCGAACTACGCTCTCACCGCCAAGGAAATGGTCCTCTCGGGTGACTGGATCTCTCCACAAATCTACGGACACTACTGGTACGACAAACCGATCTTTTACTACTGGGAGCTGGCGCTTTCCTACACGCTCTTTGGTTTCAATGAAATGGCATCCCGCCTGCCCGCCGCCCTTCTCGGCAGTGCCTCCGTCCTCTTCACGTACTGGTTTGCCCGCCATGTCTACAGCGAAAAGATCGGCTGGCTCTCTGCCATTATCCTGGGTACCTCTGTCGAATGCTGGCTCCTTTCGAAAGCCATCATCACTGACACGACGATCTTCCTCTTCATGAGCATGGCGATCGCCTTCTTCTATCTGGGCTATGCCGAAAACAGAAGGTACTACTACCTCTGCTACATAGCCGCCGCCTTTGCCGTCCTCACCAAGGGCCCCATCGGTCTTCTCCTCCCCGGTCTTGCTGCCCTGCTCTTCCTCGCCTATAACAAAGACCTCGAAGAAATGAAGCACGTCCATCTCTTCTCCGGCCTCGCCCTCTTCACCGTGATTACCGGCGCATGGTACGGCACCATGTGCTACCTCCACGGCTCTGATTTTCTACTCAATTTCCTCGGTGTCCACAATTTCCTTCGCGCCACCGTCTCGGAGCATCCAAGCCAAAACAAATGGTATTACTACCTCATGATTTACTTCATCGGCTTTGCCCCCTGGAGCTTCTCGATCCCCTATAGTCTCACGAAAAAATGGAGATTCGGTGCGCTGGACTTCAGAAGCGCATCGAATGTGACGCAGCTGCTCCTGATCTATTTCGTCGTCGTCAATCTTTTCTTTACACTCATTGCCACCAAGTACACCACCTACACATTCCCGGGCCTCTTCGCCCTTGCGATACTGACAGCCGTTCTCTACCAAGACCTCACATGGCGCTTTGAAAGGATCGGCTGCGCAGCCATCGCCATCTACACCCTCCTTACTCTTTTCATCGCCCCCGGCATCATGCTTCATCGCTCCGGGAAGGAAGCCGGGCAGGCTCTCGCCCGGATGGACACCACAGGCAAGACCATCGCCTTCCTGCATGACTATCGCACCTCCACGGTCTTCTACAGCGGGCAAACGATCTACCGTGCCGAGCCTGCTCTCAAGATCGATGCCATGCGCCCCGGCACCCTCTCTTGGAATGCGAAGAATGTCATGCCGTTCATTGCAGAAGAAGACCTCCTGCAGAGGGACAATGTGATACTGATCACGCAGGACAAAAGCCAGGACCCCTGCCTTGTCGCCTTCAAAAAGGAAAATAAGGGCATCGAGCTTCCCATCCCCGGCCTGTACGACTTCTGGATCTGCCCTCATGCATGAGCTGCCCCTTCGCCAGCATTCTCCGCTTCCATCACGGCTTTCCCTTTACTTTTTCGAAAAAATGCGATATACTATAAACCATCATCTATGGCGGTGTAGCCAAGCGCTAAGGCGTGGGGCCTGCAAGCCCCTTATCCCCGTGTTCAACTCCGGGCACCGCCTCCAACCATCACACTCCTGCACTTGCAGGAGTTTTTTTCTGCAGAAACGGGCTATCTTTGATAATTTCAAAGATAGCCCGTTTCTGCAGAATGGCCTGGTCTGCGATAGTGAAAGCATCGACATCCGTATAGCCATAGTGGCAGTTGCCCTCCCATTTTCTAACAAAACGCACACGCTCTCAGACCGCATCCCCCGCCTCCTGCTTCTGCCGGCTGCGATGATGTGTATCCTGGTCGATTCCCTTCGGCTTGAAGACCATCAGCATGATCGAACCGGCAACAATGAGTGCACCGCCCAACCATGATGCAGGCGCCATGAATTCATCCCAAAAAGCCCAGCCAAAAATGACATGAAACAAGATTTCACTATACATCAAAAAGGAAACGACCAGCGAATTGACATGCTGAAATGCCCATGTCATAAACATCTGCGCCGATAAGGCAAAAAGCCCCAGCCCAATGACAAAGAACCAGTCTCTCCCCTGCGGCAAGATCCATGACTCATTCCCGGAAATCGACAGCCCGACAAGAATGCTGAAAATCTGAAAATAAAAAACAATTTCTGTATTTGAGCGAAATCCTTTCTCTGCAAGACAGCTGATCACCACGTAAGCAGCTGCAGAAAAAAAGCCGCCGCCGATTCCAAAAAGCGTATACATATTAAATGCATTGAAATTCCAGATCTGCACCACGCAAAGGGTCCCGATCGCAATGGAAAGCATCCCAGGAATCGCCTGACGGGGAAGTTTTTCTTTCAAAAAAATCGGAGACAGGAGACACATAAAGAAGGCAGCGAGCTGTGAGAGGATTTGTGAATCCCCCAGCGTCAGCCCTTCTATAGACAAAAAATAAAAAAAGAGTGCAATGCTGCCAAAAAGCCCTCGAAGGCATAACATGCACTTATGCTTCCCTGAAAAGAAATGCTCCTTCGTCTGCAGGCAGAGGAGAGGAATAAAGAAAAGTCCTACGATCCCGCGAAAGAGCGTCATCTCTCCTGATGGCATCTCCGGTAGCCACTTGGCACAGGCTGACATGAAGGTGAAGGAGAGCGAGGCCAGTATCGTTGTCACGACCCCCATGGTAATGCTGCTGCGTTTTCGTTTCTTCGACCTCAAAGCCATTTTTAACCGTTTGAATGGCTGATATATCACCCTCGGTTGTTCCATCAAATCTGCCTCTTTTCTTTCTGCTTTCTTGATTATAATGTTTGTATGAGAGCCGATTCAATGGACAATTTGTAATTTATGTGCTTTATCGTTCACTTTCTTTTATTTGTATTGGAGGCAAATAAGCAAGACCTGCATGACTTCCCATAAAAAAAGAGGTCATCTTTGACTTCATCAAAGATGACCTCTTTTTATCCCTAGGGAAACACTGATTCAATCGTTGTCAGATTTTACTCTTGAATTTTTATGCATGGCGAGGAATAACCTGACGCTAATAGTGAGCTATTTAAGGAAGGCTATGACGAAGCTATGTATAAAAATTCTTGTAGAATCTGACTCTGCGATTGAATCAGCGTTTCCCTAGTCCTTCGGAACCGGACCATATTTATTTTTCTTATTCTGCCCCGGGAAGAAAGAAAGCAGAATGACCGCTACCATGAAGATCACCGCGATCGTCCGTGTAGCAGTGAGCTGCGAGCCCAGATACTCTCCTCCGAGCTGATTGATAGCAAAGAGGATCGCGAAGAAGATCCAGTAATAGATATGAGAAAGCCCCAAGTCCGACATACGCCGCATCGCAAGGCTGATGAGGGAAATGAAGCAGAGCGTCCCCAGGATCAGAAACGTCATGATGTATGCATTCGCATCTCCCACAAAAAGCTCAGGCTTGAAGCAGGTGAAGGCGAACATGAAGGCAGCCGGAATGCCGACGGTCAGCATCTTGGGAATATAGGATCTGCGACTGATACGGCCCACGGGATCAAAGAACGTGGAAAACAGGCGTCCCAAAGGTCCCTTTGCCTGTTTCTTTTCTTCCGCTTCGATAGCCGCCTGATCAGAAAGCGCTTTCGCTGCCTCGCTGTCCATGAGAGCGATCGTGAAGCTCTTATCCCCCTTCGCCGGGCGTGTCACAAAGATCGAGGTCACGGTATCTGCGAAAATATCCATCGCGCTTGATGCCTGCGCTTCGCCCGCTTCCTTCGTGAGTGCCTCTATCAGCGCCGCTCTCTTCTCCGCCCGCAGCTCTGCGTAGATCGCTGCGGTCTTCTTACGGTAAATGCAGACGCCCGTGAGGGAGATCTCTTCCCCGTAGAAGGATGCCTTCTCTTCTCCGTCCGAGAGAGAATAGAACGCAATATTCTTGTCTTCGTCCCGACTCTCCTCGGTGCATGTGAAGTGATTTGCGATCATCCTAAGCGAGTCTCCGAGCCGGAGTGCGCCGATCTTTCTCGTCTTTCTCTTCTTTCCCCCTGTTACGGCCTTGCCCGCAGTCTCAGAGATATCCGGAATATCAAAATTCATTGCCATAGCCCTCACCTGTTTTCTAAAAATTTTCACTCTACCTATTATACCTTCTTGCCGGCAGGAAAGAAATAAAAAAGAAGCCGCTCCGGAGAGCAGCCTCTTTTTCATTTCGTATTAGTCCACCAGGGCAATGATGACCTGAGGAGCGTTGTCGCCGAGACGAGCTTCTACCTTGACAATGCGGGTATAGCCGCCATTGCGTTCGGTATAATTCTTAGCGATTTCGTCAAACAGTTTCTTTGTAACAGCTTTATCCATGATGTAAGCTTCAGCCTGACGACGAGCATGCAGATCGCCTCTCTTAGCGAGGGTGATCATCTTGTCTGCGACGTGGCGAAGTTCTTTGGCCTTAGCTTCCGTGGTGGTGATGCGGCCATACTGGAAAAGAGAAGTTACGAGACTGCGCAGCAGAGCCTTGCGAGCACCGCTGATTCTTCTGAGTCTACTACGTGCCATTTCTTTCCTCCTATAAAACTATCAATCCTTGGCGTTTCCATCCTTCAGACCAATTCCGAGGCCTTTGAAGTTTGTCAGTTTTTCTTTAATTTCATCTACCGATTTTTTACCAAGGTTGCGTACACGAGTCAATTCATCTTCTGTCTTATCCATCAGTTCGCCGATGGTATTGATCTCGGCTCTCTTCAGGCAATTGAATGCACGAACGGACAGCTCAAGATCATCGATCGGGAGTTCGCGGATCTTATCGATCTCGCTTCCCTCTACGCTGACATCAGTGTCCTGTGCTTCATCAGAAACAGCCGGGACTCTATTGTCCTGTGCGTCTCCGATGTTCAGGAAATTCGTGAAGCAGCTGATCAGGATGTCGGCAGCCGTTGCGACAGCATCGTCTGCATTGACGGATCCATCCGTATCCAGTTCGAGAGTCAGCTTGTCGTAGTCCATTTCATTTCCTACGCGGGTATCGCTGACGTTGTAGTTGCATTTAATGACAGGAGAATAAATGGAGTCGATCGGAATGACGCCGATGACGTCTTCCTCTCTTTTGTTCTTGGTGAAAGGAACATAGCCATGTCCACGATTGATGGTCATTTCCATGCCCAGATGAGCATCGGAATCCAGTGTGCAAATGACGAGATCCTTGTTGAGAACATCAATTTCTGCCGGTAACTTCATGTCGCCAGCATGGAAAATACCTTCTTCAGTGATATCGATACGAACTGTCATCGGGAAGACGGCTTCTTCGTGTGCGATGAAGCGGATCTTCTTCAGGTTCAGAATCATATCGGTTACATCTTCTTTGACGCCGTTGATAGTGGAAAATTCATGAAGCACGCCGTCGATTTTGATAGACGTAATAGCCACACCGTCTAAAGATGAAAGCAACACGCGTCTTAAACTGTTTCCCAGAGTAATGCCATAGCCTCTTTCGAGCGGTTCGCACTCGAACTTGCCATGACGCTTATCATCGCTGAGTTCCACAGTCTTAATTGTGAAGCTTGTATTTTCGATCATCCGAAAGTCCTCCTTCTGCGCCTTGCAGCGCCAAAATGATACGCAAAGGGGTAATCCTTATACTCTTCTGCGTTTCGGAGGACGGCAGCCATTGTGCGGAATTGGGGTGACGTCCTTAATGCTGCTGACTTCGATGCCTGCTGCCTGCAGTGCACGAATAGCAGCTTCACGGCCTGCGCCCGGTCCTTTGACGAAAACGTCAGCGGAACGCATTCCCTGATCGATTGCAACCTTAGCAGCCTGTTCAGCTGCCATCTGTGCTGCGAATGGTG
>ULTU01061928.1_pt1 | contig 18817 bp, 20 predicted proteins | sample 1957861 | NCBI WGS metagenome assembly ULTU01 (sample SAMEA4835742, study PRJEB28245) | human gut metagenome | biome: gut microbiome; material: fecal sample | place: Denmark | collected 2008
ACCCATACATGGCTGGCGGGAAAAATCAAGTGCGGGAACTGCGGGTATGCCCTTATGAGTATCTTCAATCCCTCCGGCAAGCAATATCTCCGCTGCACGAAACGGCTGGATAACAAGAGTTGTCCGGGGTGCGGGAAAATCATTACTTCGGAACTGGAAGCGGTTGTTTATCAGCAGATGGTAAAGAAACTGGCAAGCACAAGACGCTGACAGGCAGAAAGAAAGCGGCAAAGGCAAACCCGAAAATTGCCGCCCTGCAAGTGGAACTTCTCCATGTGGACAGCGAGATTGAAAAGCTGGTGGACAGTCTGACGGGTGCAAACAATGTCCTGCTCTCCTATGTGAATGTGAAGATAGCGGAACTGGACGGACGCAAGCAGGAGCTTGTGAAGCAGATAGCCGAGTTGACGGTGGAAGCCATCAGCCCGGAACAGGTCAACCAGATTTCCGGCTACCTCGACACATGGGACAATGTATCCTTTGACGACAAGCGGCGGGTGGTGGATTTGATGATTACCACCGTTGCCGCTACAAGCGACAGCTTGAACATCACATGGAAAATCTGACGGGCGGCACACCTCCCGTCAGACCGTTACCCTGTGTAGTCCCTTGTAAACTGTACTTTGAGATTGCCCAAATAACGAATGAAAAGGTAAATACGGTTGAGCAGCGTTTCCACAGAGCAAAGAGAAAACTAAAGGAAATGCTGCTCAAATACGAAAGAGAGGATTAATATGGATAGGAGAGAAAGAGTGGTAGACCGAAAAGCCGATGAAATACTAAAAAAATTCACAAGTGACATCGTGAAGATTTATGATGAAGAGGCAAAAGAACTAATGCGGCAAGCGGAGGCGGAGGGCGTGCCGGATATCAAACTGCACATCCGAAAGCCGGTCAATATAAGAAAGTGCGTGCTTCGCATTGCGGCGATGTTTCTTGTCATCGTGTTCGTTGGCAGCATAGTAATTCCGGTGCCGAAAGCAGATGCATGGCGCGTTTGGTGGCTCGACCTCTTGATGGGGGAAAACACGCAGGATATTGACGTCAACACCAATGACGATTTCAAGTACTATGTCTCCGAACTGCCGGAGGGATTTGTGTTCTACAAAGAAAAAAAGAATGAAAACAGATATATGATTCAGTATATGAATGAAGAAGGGAAGAGTATTTCCTTCACACAGATTAAAAATAAGCTGGGCGAAAAAAATATTGACAACGAGTATACAAGATATACGAAAGAAATGATTGGAGACTTTGAAGTTTTAGTTGGATATGATTCTAAAAAAAATAAATTTGAATTTACCGTTGAGGATATCATTATATCCGTGAGTACGGATGCATCATATGAGATTGGCAAAGAATTCATAGAAAATATTAAAGAATTATAATTTTTTTGTCAGATTTTTCTTCCTTAAACAGTCTAACTATGTGAAAGCAAATTTAAGGAAAGGATTGTAACCTATGAAAAAGAAATTATTATCGGTGTTATTAATTGTTTTGGTACTTGCACTCGGGATGCAGACAGAAGTTTACGCGGCGGAGAATTCGGAGATGTATACAGGCATAAGCAGCATCACTTCCACTATGGGAATATACGACTCCGTATTGGATTTTTCCGTGGATGTCGAGACTAGAGGAAGTGAATATGCAGATGCGGTAAGCATTGATGCGGAACTTCGAACGATGGACGGAAGGTTTATCAAGGGTTGGAGCGAGGACTTAGAAGAGTCTCTCTCTGTGTATACCTTTCAGAAACGCAGAGCGGTAAGCGAGAGCGGAACGTACTTCCTGCTGTTTACGGTGTACTGCTACAAGGATGGAGTTCTGCTCGATGAAGTCACCAAGACTTCCAAGACAGCAACTTATGTCAGATGATTCATATGAACACCTTAATAAAGTAGTGTGAAAGTGTGTGTTTCACGAAAAGGAGCCTCACATTAACGAGAAAGATCCGTTAATGCGAGGTCTCTTTATAATTGCATGCATAAAGACGAGGTGACATACGGCATGCCAGGCCCATGTATATTTTTCGGGATAGCGGTCCACAATCTTACTGACGGAGGTAAGATATGGACAAGAAGGGGAAATTTGAGAGAACCGTAATTATTCTCATGGTTATCGCACTTTGGATGCTTGCAGCATTGAACAGCTACATACCGGAGAAAGCGGAGCCGGCAGACGAGCATGAGGGAATTCTGCGATTCCATGTCATTGCAAACAGTGACAGCGCGAGGGATCAGGAACTGAAGCTGGGGGTAAGGGATTATGTACTCCCGAAAATAGAAAAGGAGATCACAAGCCGGATGACAGGAGCAGATGCGGATTGCGACATCGCAGAAGAATATGCCGAGCACAATCTTGAGCGCATCAAGAAGTGGGCACTGCGGTATGTCAGGGACAAGGGCTTTGACTATGATGTTACGACAGAAGTCGGGGTGAAAGCAATCCCTGCGAAGCAGTACGATGATTTGTACTTTCCGGCGGGCAATTACAAGGCTTTGACGATAACAATCGGAGAAGGGAAAGGGCAAAACTGGTGGTGTGTCGTTTTTCCTCCGCTATGTCTGATCGATTGTGAGAATTCGGAATACAAGGAGAAATTCGGCACGAATGCCAAAGACAGAATTGTGCTGAAATCCAAGATAAAGCAGATAATTGACAAGCACGAAAGCCAAGAGCCCAAAAACAAAAAACCAAAAGCGGCAAAATCCAAGTGATTCGCCGCTTTTGCCTTATCTTATATAGAAAGAAGAAAAAGAAAATTAAAACTTCTTGTACGCTAATTTCTTATGTTCTGTGAATTTCTTTTGTCTTGCGAGGCTGTCGCATTTCCTTTTGACGCCTCGAGAGTAACATCATACTTGAGGATATCGCCGTCACGCACGATTGTGAAAGTAACGGTATCTCCGACTTCATGCTTTTGGATTTCCTTAAGAAGCACAGCGGAACTTGTAACTTTTACATCATTGATAAAGTATACAAGGTCGCCCGATTTGAGGCCGGCTTTTTTGGCACTTTTGCCGGTAACATCCTTGATATATACACCGGTTAAGTCAACCCCGTATTGCATTGCGTCGTTGGCATCGGTAAGATCCACAATCGTAATGCCGGCAACCGGTCTGTCAGCAACATAGCCGTGCTCGATCAGTGACTTTGCAACCTTTGAAACTGTGTCAGCAGGAATTGCGAAACCTAGGCCTTCAACATCAGAGCCCGAAGATTTGGCAACGACCATACCGATAAGATGACCGTATTGGTCGAAAAGTCCGCCGCCGGAATTACCCGGGTTGATGGATGCACTTGTCTGAATAAGAGACATGCTCTTGCCATCTATCGTTATTTCACGCTCCAAAGCACTTATGATGCCTTCTGTTGCGGTCCCCGAAAGAGTTCCGAGCGGATTACCTATGGCAACTGCAAGGTCACCTACGGAAAGCGAAGTCATATCACCGAAGGATACCGGTGTAAGACCTGTTTCATCGACTTTGATTACGGCAACATCCGTCTGTGGGTCGGTTGCCACGAGCGATGCTTTGAGCTCTGTTCCGTTGTGGAGCGTTACCTTGATGCTGGATGCACCGGAAATAACGTGATTGTTGGTGATGATATAACCATCTTCGCTGTAAACGATACCGCTGCCTGCACCCTGGGTTACATACTGACCGAGCCAGCTGTCCGTAGACACCGATTCCGTCTCAATCGCAACTACGGAGTTTTCGTTTCGTGCAATGATTTCCTGGATGGAAAGCTCGCTTCCGGTTGCTTTTGCGAGGTTAACATTTGTCGCGTTAATGCTCTTGGTCACACCCGAAACCCCGAAAACATTCGAAGCCAATGCGTAACCGCCGGCTCCCAGAGAAGCCGAAACGATGATGGCAAGAATCAGTACGATGACGAAGCTTTTCGTCGTCACATATCTTGGTTCCTTCTTTGGTTTATTATAGGCAGAGGCTCTGGGAGGCTCCGAGTTATCCACATATTCGTTATAATCTTTTTTTTCGAAATCGTTCCAGTTTTCCATAAAATGACCTCCTTATCAGCTCTTTTCGATTTACAAGCAAATTATAATAATCTTTTGTGTTTTTTGTGTGTAAAAATAATGTGAAATATGATAAAATAAAATATTATTGCAGAGATGAAAATGTGGATATATATATTATGGAAAAAGCGTACAAGGAATATACCCGTTGGTGCAGACAACGCTTGCCGGAAGACCTTGCGGCAGAGCTTTGTGCAATACGCGGAGATGAAAATGAAATATATAACAGGTTCTGTAAGGACATTTCGTTCGGCACATCCGGACTTAGAGCGAAGATGGGGGCAGGGAGCAATCGAATCAATTCGGTCACGCTTCGCAAGGCAAGCATAGGAATCAGCCGGTATCTGAGCGAAAAGGGCACAAAGCCGGAACTTGTCATAGGATTTGACACAAGAAACAACTCAAAAGAATATGCTGAAATCGTGGCGCATGAATTTGCCGATAACGGTGTGGATGTTTATCTCTTCGGAGAGCCGACGCCCGTCCCCGTGGTTTCGTTTGCGGTCAGAGCCATGGGCGTTTCCGGCGGAATTATGATTACCGCCAGCCACAACACGCGGGAATATAACGGATACAAAGTTTACGACCACTTCGGAAATCAAATCGACGATAAGAAAGCACAGATTGTGGAAAAGTATATGCAGACCGCAGATCCTTTTGATACGCAGAGGCCGGAGGCAAAAGGCACGATTCGCAGAACGCCGGACAGTATAAAGGAAAAATACATGCAGGCATTGGAAGAAAATATGCCGCATTTAGATGAGTCGGGAAAAACCGCAGAGGCACTTGCCAAGCTGACAGTTTGCTATACGCCGCTCAACGGAACCGGAATGAAGTATGTTCCGGATAGGCTGATGCGAATGGGGATGCTCGAAAAAAATATCATTACGGTCAAAAGCCAGTGTGCGCCTGACGGAAATTTTCTCACATGTCCCGCGCCGAATCCGGAATATGAAGAAACCTTCGCGGAAGCACTCAAAGTGTGCCGCATGCAGGAGAAAAAACCGGAGTTGATTCTTGCGACAGACCCGGATAGTGACAGGCTGGGGGTAATGGTTCTCCGAGATGATGCGAAAGGTGAATATATAAAACTTTCCGGCAATCAGGTCGGGGAACTTCTCCTCGACTATGTCTGCAGCCATGCAGAGCCAAAGGAAAACCGGGTCGCATTCAAGAGTTTTGTGAGTTCCCCGCTTGCTGAGGACATTGCAAGGGAATACGGCGTGCGGCTAAAGAATGTCTTCACGGGATTTAAGAATATTGCTTTTGAAATGCAGAGACTTAAGGAAAATCCAAGTGAGGGAACCTTTCTTTTCGGTTTTGAGGAAAGCCTCGGATACCTTTACGGAGATTATACGCGGGACAAAGACGGCATCATGGCATCGCAGCTTATCTGCCTTGCTGCCGCGGAACTTGCATCGCAGGGAAAACGCTTGACGGATCGGCTGGAAGAGCTTTATCAGAGACATGGGTATCTATCGGCGCAAACCTTTGCTGCAGAGTATGAAAACGAGGCAGACAGAGAAAGAGCACTGCGAATCATGCAGAAACTGTTCAGCGGCGCACTTAAGACCGATGAAACACAAAGAGAATATTGTTACAGAGAGAAAAACATGTACTGCGCCGACCTTAAAGGCGGACACAAACTTATCATAAGACCGTCCGGCACAGAAATGAAATTGAAAGTTTATATTTTTGCAAGGGATGCACAACAGGAGAATGCGAAGCGTAAGGGAGAAGAAATCCGCGAGACGGTTTATGCGTATCTCAAGGAGTGCGGCTGTTTGTAAACAAAGGAGAAAAAATGAGCAAAGTAATTACAGGAATAGACCGCAGCGGTTCTTTTCGAGTTTATCTGACAATTTCAACCGATATGGTGGAAGAGGCGAGAAAAATACATGACACGACCCCGCTTGCATCAGCGGGTCTTGGAAGGGTTCTTACCGGAGCAGGTCTCATGGGCCTGATGCTGAAAAACGAAGGAGAGAAACTTACGGTGCTGTTTAAAGGTGACGGACCTGCCAGGCAGATTCTTGCCACCGCGACACAGGCAGGAGACGTAAAAGGGTATATTGCCAACCCCGATGTTGAGCTTCCGCTGACCCCGCAGGGAAAACTGGATGTCGGCGGGTCACTTGGAATCGGCGAACTCACGGTCATCAAAGACCTCGGGCTGCGTGAACCGTATGTGGGAACAATCGCACTGGTGGACGGTGAAATAGCGGATGACCTTACGGCATATTATTTCATATCCGAGCAGCAGAATACCGCAATTTCACTCGGCGTTAAGATTGATGTGGACTGCACCGTAAAGGCCGCAGGCGGCATGATAATACAGATGCTGCCGGGTGCGAGAGAAGAATCCATAGATGCACTTGAAAAAATGATTTCGGATCTGCCTCCGATTACGACGCTGGTCGAAGAGACTGTATCGTTAAACAACGAGAAGTCGGACGAGGGAGTTCTGCAGGCGATGATGGATCGCATCTTCGGGCAGCTGCCGGAAGACTTTAAGGTTGAGACCATGGAATTTAAAGAAATGGGATGGCACTGTGACTGTTCGGAAGAAAGACTGGAACAGGTACTGATGACAATCGGCAGAGATGACCTCACGGAAATAATCGAAGAAGACGGAGAAGCGGAAATGGTGTGCCAGTTCTGCTGCAAGAAATACCATTTTGACAAGGAACATCTTGAAAGAATTTTGGAGGCTGTTAAATGAGTGAAAAAAATAAAATAAGACTTGGAATCATATTCGGAGGGAAATCCGGCGAGCATGAGGTTTCTCTGATGTCGGCGGCGTCCGTAATCCGCGCCGTTAACAAGGAAAAATACGACCTGGTATACCTTGGAATAACCAAAGCCGGAGAGTGGAAAATTTTCAAAGGAAGCGAAGATGCAATTGAGGACGGAAGCTGGATAAACGATGCACAGCCGTTTAATCCGGGAGACCTGAAGAGTGTCATTGACTTTGCACTGCCGATTATGCACGGACCGTACTGTGAAGACGGCAGAATACAGGGATTTTTTGAAATGATGGATATTCCTTACGGTGGCTGCGGAGTTCTCGCTTCAGCCGTCGCAATGGATAAATTGCTCGCAAGAGATGTTTTTATAAGAAACGGACTGCCGGTCTGCAGACATGTCGGTGTTTCGAGAAGTGACTACGACGATGATTCAGAAGCGGTTGCAAAGCAGATAGAAGAAACACTCGGATATCCGGCTTTTGTGAAACCGGCAAACATGGGCTCCAGCGTGGGAATAAGCAAGGCACATGACAGGGCATCTTTGCTGGAAGCACTTGCTCTTGCATTCAAATTTGACAAGAGAATCATAGTGGAGGAATACATAAACTGTCGTGAACTTGAAACCGGGATTTTGGGAAATGAGAGACCGGAGGCTGCTGTGGTCGGTGAAATTCTGCCTTCGGCCGAGTTTTACGATTATACCGCAAAGTATTTGGACGGAGGAGCCTCCAAGCTTTGCATTCCGGCACAGATTCCGGAAGAAACAAGCCGCCTGATAAAAGAATACGCATGCAAGGCTTATGCGGCGATTGACGGAGAAGGCTTTGCGAGAGTGGATTTTTTCATCGACAAAGATACAGGGAAGGTATACTTAAACGAGATAAACACAATTCCGGGCTTTACGAAATTCAGCATGTTTCCGCTTTTGTGGGAGGAAGCCGGCGTGAAATACCCGGATACAATCGAAAGGATTATTGAATTGGGCTATGAAAGACATAACGCTAAAAATAATAGGTAGGCAATTATTTAAGGACAGAGAAGAGGAACAGATGGAGTTTGTGACGGACGGAAGACTGTATTTTCGCAATGGGGCAGCGTATGTGGTTTACGAAGAAAGCGGTGTTTCCGGAATGCCAAGCGGCAAGACCGTGCTCAAAGTGAAGGATGACACCGTAAGGATGAGAAGAGCCGGCGGTGAAGTTAACGCGGAGCTGTATTTTGAAAGAGGTAAGCGCTTCAGCAGCACCTACGATACGCCTTATGGTTCAATGGGTGTGGAAGTTCTTACCAATTTGGTTGAAAACGGGCTTGACACGGAAACAGGCAGCGGCAAAATCAGCATAAACTACGATGTGAGCCTCGAAGGGCTGGCTGAAGGCAAAAACCAATTAACAATAGATATTTTATAGACGAAGAAAGAAGAGGTGATAGAAATGAACAAAGTGGGCTTTGATGCGGAAAAATATATAGAGGAGCAATCCAAGTATATTTTGGAGAGAATAAATGCAGGCAACAGTGAGAGACTGTACCTGGAGTTCGGAGGAAAACTCGTCCATGACAAGCATGCAATGCGCGTGCTTCCGGGATTTGATGAGAATGCTAAGATTAAGCTTCTGGAAAAAATGCAGGATCAGGCGGAAATCATTATCTGCATTTACTCCGGCGACATCATCAACAGCAAGACCAGACAAGACTTCGGAATTACATATGATTTGGAAGTTTTGAGACTGATCGACATATTCAGAAAGCATAATCTTAAGATTAACAGTGTTGTCGTAACAAGATACGAGGACGCACCGGCTGTCAATATGTTTATCAATAAGTTAGAAAGAAGAGACATCAAAACCTATAAACATTTCTTCACAAAAGGATACCCGACCGATGTGGAAACAATCGTAAGCGAAGAGGGTTACGGAGCAAATCCGTATATCGAAGTCACCAAACCTCTCGTAGTTGTAACAGGGCCGGGAGGCGGAAGCGGCAAGCTGGCAACCTGCCTTTCACAGCTTTACCACGAATACAAACGCGGCACGAAGGTTCGCTATGCGAAGTTTGAAACATTCCCGATCTGGAATATTCCGCTCAAGCATCCGGTAAACATTGCGTACGAGGCAGCAACGGCGGACCTCAAAGATGTCAACATGATCGACTCCTATCACCTCGAGGCATACGGAGAAATGGCGGTAAACTATAACCGTGACCTCGAAGTATTCCCGGTTGTAAAAAGAATCATAGAGAAGATTACAGGGGAGTCAGAGTATCAGTCGCCTACGGATATGGGGGTAAACCGCGTCGGATTTTGCATTACGGATGACGATGTGGTAAAGGAAGCTTCCGTTCAGGAAATAATAAGAAGATTTATGATCGCAAAGTGCGATTATAAGAAAGGTAAAATTACGGAGGATGCGCTCGAACGTTCGGAACTTCTGATGAAAGAAGTCGGAGCTTCCGAAGAGGACAGAAAGGTTGTAATCCCGGCAAGGGAATACGCCGAGGCAAAACGAAATCTTGACAAGAAGTACCTTAATGTGGTTGTTATGGCAATCGAAATGCCGGACGGAAGCATTGTTACAGGAAGAAGCAGCCGCAGAATGGTGGCTGCGGGGGCGGCCCTGCTGAACGCAGTTAAAAAAATTGCCGGAATCCCGGATGACTTGTATGTAATTGCACCGAATGTATTTAACAGTATTCAGCAGCTCAAGGGTGAAATTCTTCATCACGACAGGACAAGCCTCAATGTCGAAGAAATTCTTACGGCATTGTCCATTTCAGCGGAAACAAACTCCTGCGCAGATAAAGCGGTTAAGATGCTCGAAAAGCTCAACGGATGCAGGGCACACTGCACGGCAATCCTCAGCGAAAGAGACGAACAGACTCTCAGGAATATGGGTGTTGATGTGACTTGCGACCCGGAATATCTGACGACAAATTTATATTTTGCTTAAGAATGCACAACGCCGCCAAACGGGGAATTATTTTATTTGGCGGCGTTTCTCAAGTTCTTTTTGGTTTTGCTCTTTAATCTTGTCCCATTCGAGAAGTTTCTGAGAGTATTCAACAAGTCTGCCCTTGTTGAAAGGGGACAGCCGCCTGAAATTATCAATCAGCAGCTGACTGTTGTCTCCGTCGATTTGGGAATAGGTCATCTCACTCAAAAATTTGCTTAAATCAGGCTCGAAAAGCAAATCAATGCTAATCTTGTAAAATTTAGCGATAGCATACAGAGTATGTGCGTCGGGGGTGCGATTTCCCAGCTCATATTGTGCGTAAGATGAACGTGTAAGACCGATGTATTCGGCCATTTCGTTTTGGTTTACATCCTTGCTTGCCCTGAGAATTTTTAAGTTCTGCCCGAGGCGCTGCTGAGTAGAGAGTCCCATTTCAAAGTTCCTCCTTTTATCGAATACAATCTTTTCTAAACACACTTCATTTTCGTTCTCTACTAGTATAACTTCCTGACAATCTTAATTCTGACACAAAAACGAAAAAAGAACAGTCCTAAAGCAATTTTTATGCAAATTTTTAGCGTCCGTGTAAAGCACGAACAAAAAAACATAATAATTATCCGAAAAGGGTTTTCTTTTTGTTTTTTTGTGGTATAATTATGGCATGGTTAAAGTTAATTTTTTAACAAAACATAAAATGAATTCAGATTCAAATATCACAAGGAGGCATTTTTAAATGAAAAAGATTGGTGTATTAGGTACAGGTACTATGGGTGCGGGAATCATTCAGGTTTTGGCACAGAACGGTTATGAAGTAGTAATGAGGGCAAGAAGAGAAACTTCCATAGAGAAGGGTCTTGCAACCATTAAGAAGAACTTAGACAAGATGGTTGCTAAGGAAAGAATGACTGCTGACGAAGCTGCAGAAGTTTTCGGAAGAATCCACGGCTCTACAGATATCAACATCATCGCTGACGCTGACCTCGTAATCGAAGCGGCAACAGAAGATATGGAAGCAAAGAAAGCTCTGTTCGCAGAACTCGACAAGCTTTGCAAGCCTGAAACAATCATCGCTACAAACACATCTTCCCTATCCATTACTGAAATCGCAGCAGCAACAGGAAGACCTGACAAGGTTATCGGAATGCACTTCTTTAACCCGGTTCCTGCAATGAAGCTCGTTGAAATTATCAAGGGACTGACTACATCCGAAGAAACGAAAGCAACAATCCTTGCTTTAACAGAAAAATTAGGAAAGACTCCTGTAGAAGTTGCAGAAGCTCCGGGATTCGTTGTAAACAGAATCTTAATTCCTATGATCAACGAAGGCGTTGGAATCCTTGCTGACGGCGTTGCAGATGCTAAGGGCATCGATACAGCTATGAAGCTTGGTGCTAACCACCCGATGGGACCTCTGGAATTAGGTGACCTTATCGGACTTGATGTATGCCTTGCTATCATGGATGTACTTTATCACGAATACGGTGATCCGAAGTACAGAGCACATGTTTTACTTAGAAAGATGGTAAGAGCAGGCAAGCTCGGAAGAAAGACCGGCGTAGGCTTCTACGACTACAGCAAATAAAAATTGATTTTTCAGAGGACTTCGGTCCTCTGTTTTTATAAAAAAAGCTCCCGCCGCCGGGAGCTTTTTCGGTAAATAAAGATTAAAATCTCAATGATAAGCAGGTAAGGCTTCCGTCAATCAAACGGAATTCGTTGGTATCCATGAGGATTACAGGGTAGCCGAGGTCTTCGATGATTTTCTGTGTTTTCGGATAGCCTGCAGGTACGAGAACCGTGCCGTTGATATTCAGGCTGTTGACTGCATAAAGCTCGTCCGCATCAACCACGAAACGGTTAAAGCCTTTAAATGCTTCTTCTTTGTTCATCGTTTCCGTAACAAGCATATTGTTGTTTTCCAGATAGATAGCGAAATCCTTGAGGTGAAGTCCCTCTGTTACAGGTACTGTGGATGATGTGTAACCGAACTTTGTTACGATGTCATTGAACTGCTTTGCGCCTTCTGCGTTGGTTCTGTCTGAAAGCCCTACATAGAAATGATCGCCGACTCTCATAACATCGCCGCCCTCTAAAGTGCCCGGTGCTTCGATATGGAAAATCTGTTCTTCGTCATAGAATTTCCGAATGGTCTTGATGATTTCAAACTTTTCGGCATTTCTGGAGTCCGTTGCAGGGTTTGTGATGATTGCACAGCGTTCCATGACAACCGCAGGGTCTTCAACGAAGCAGGAATCCGGGAATCTTTCATCAGCCTCAAGGTCGGTCACTTCAAGTCCGAGGCTTCTGAGCGTTTCCACATATTTATCGTGCTGCTTGACAGCTTTCTCATAGTCAGGCGTGCCCTCACCGAACTGCGCGGTTGAAATACCATTGATGAGTGCCTTGCAAGGCTTCTTCGTAATTGCTTTTGTAAACATTGGATATATTCCTCCTCGAAAAGATTTTTGTTTGACTTTTTATGTCCATAGCATATAATAAAATTAAAGATTTGTAAAACGCAAGTTTTTCATGTTTTCCATGATAAATACGCATATATGGAGGCTGTGAAATGAATTTCGGACAATATGAGGCATTTGTAAAGGCTGTCGAGGCGGGAACAATGACGCAGGCAGCAGAAGAACTGGGGTACAGTCAGTCCGGGCTTACGCGGGCACTGAGTTCCTTGGAAGAGGAATGGGGTGTGCGCCTTCTCATGAGAGGGCGTAACGGCGTGCAGCTTACCCCGGAGGGGGAAAGACTGCTTCCCGATATCCGGACGGTGCTTCACGACCAAAGAAGACTGGCAGAGCACATAGACGAAATCAACGGATTGCGGGACGGACTCATTCGGGTCGGGACCTTCAACAGCGTTTCGGCACAGTGGCTTCCGGGGATTATTAAGGAATTTCACGATAAACACCCGGGAATCCGTTTTGAACTCCTGCACGGAACGGACGCACAGATTGTCAGCTGGATTTCCGACGGGCGTGTCGATGTGGGCTTCGTTGCGTATCCGACCAAGCAGGAGCTTGAGGCGGACTTCCTGTATCGGGATCCGATTGTAAGTATTTTTGCGGAGGACGATCCGCTCGCATCGCTTCCGAAGTTCCCGATAACCATGCTGCCGGAACTGCCGTATATTGCGCTCAATGAGGGCGTCGAGGACGAAATTACCGCAATTTTGAATCAAAACAGAATTGAGCCCGACGCACGATTCATGGAGAGCGACGACCATGCCGTAATTGCTATGGTTGAGCAGGGGCTTGGGACGAGCCTCATGTCCATGATGATGCTCGAGGGATTTTCACGAAAGATAAAAGCGGTGCCGCTTGAGCCACCGGGATATCGAGATTTAGGAATTGCATGCCGCAGCCGTCAGCTTCTGTCAAGTGCCGCAGAAGCGTTCTACGAGTGTGCGTGCAAGTGGGTTTCCGGCTACAAAAAACTTGCTTTTTTCTTGTGAAAAGTATAAAATAAATTGATATGTTATTCTACTTTGTAATAATTCTATTTTGTTTAGCATTTCTTTAAATTCTATGAAAGGGGCAGCGAAATTCAGCGCTGCAAAAGGTGATATCCATGCCAAGAAAAAAAGTAACGGAAGAAATTTCTGAAGAAAAGATAAAAACAGAGCCTGTAGCAGAGAGACAGCCGGAAGAGGCTGAAGCGTCTGAGAGCGTGGCGGAAGAACAGGCGGAGCATAAGGAGACGCCGAAGGAAGAACGACCTGAGGTTGAAGGTATTCTGGAAATTCAGGAAGAAAACAATTTCGGTTTTTTGAGATTTTCCAATTTTCTTACGAGCGAAAAGGACATTTATGTGTCACCGACACAGATTCGCAGATTTAACTTAAAAACGGGAGATAAGATAAGAGGAATTACGCGGCTTCCGAAAGAGGGAGAAAGATTCGGAGCACTGCTTTATGTGGTTACGGTTAACGGGGATGAGCCGGGGGTGGCAATCCGCAGACCGGATTTTGACGATTTGACGCCTGTTTTTCCTTATGAAAGACTTAGACTTGAGGACGGAAGCAGAGAGCTTTCGACCAGACTCATTGATTTGATTGCCCCAATCGGCAAAGGTCAGAGGGGTTTGATTGTAGCGCCGCCGAAAGCAGGCAAAACCGTTCTTTTGAAGAAGGTCGCACACGCAATCGAAAAGAATTATCCGGAAATCGAACTTATTGTGCTTTTGGTCGATGAAAGACCCGAAGAGGTTACGGACATGAAACGGTCGCTTACGAGGGGAGAAGTTATATACTCTACCTTCGACGAACTGCCTGCGCATCACGTAAAAGTTGCGGAAATGGTTCTTGCCAGAGCACAGCGCCTGGTTGAACACGGAAAAGATGTGGTAATATTATTAGATAGTATAACAAGACTTGCCAGAGCCTATAATATGGTGGTTCCGGCATCCGGAAGAACGCTCAGTGGCGGACTTGACCCGGGAGCACTTCACAGACCGAAGAAGTTTTTCGGTGCTGCAAGAAAGATGGAAGAGGGCGGCTCGGTAACGATCCTTGCCACAGCACTTGTGGAGACGGGCAGCCGTATGGATGATGTAATCTTTGAAGAATTCAAGGGTACCGGCAACATGGAACTTCATCTCGACCGCAGACTCAGCGAAAAGCGTATCTTCCCTGCAATCAGCCTGAATAAATCCGGAACAAGAAGGGAAGATCTGCTGATGGATCAGGATGAGCTCGAAGCTGTTTGGGCGATGAGAAGAGCGATGTCGAACCGCGATTCTCAGGATGTGACGAGTGAGATTATCGATAATCTGGCACACACGAAGACAAACAAAGATTTTGTTCAGGTAATTAAGAAAGTATTGATTGACGACTAATCGAAGACAGAGGGAAATTGAATGGATTTAAAAAAAATATTTTTGAAAGATGCCTGCCCCACATCCATAGGCGGTCAGGCAATAATGGAAGGGATTATGATGCGCGGGCCGAAGAGAACCGCCATCGCAATCAGACTGCCGGATGGCAGAATCCATATGAAGACGCAGCCGACTCCGCAGGGAAACAAGTGGGGCAGGATTCCGCTTATCCGAGGGGTTGTGAATTTTGTGGCGTCTTTGGTTTACGGTACGAAAGTGCTTATGTACTCCGCAGAGATACTGGAAAAGTATTATCCGGAAGACTATCAGAAAGATAAATTTGATATTTGGGTTGAAGAACATCTCGGCAAGGAGAAGGCTTGGAACTTCTTGATGCTTCTTTCCGTAATCCTTGCGCTCATAATGTCAATCGGCATATTCATGCTTTTGCCGACGGCAGTTGTGGGGTGGTGTGCGGCCCTGACCGATAACATTCTGATTTTGAATTTGATTGAGGGTGTTGTAAGAATCCTGATTTTTGTGCTGTATATTCTTCTAATTTCAAGAATGAAGGATATCAAGACCGTATTTCAATATCACGGTGCGGAGCACAAGACGATTCACTGCTTTGAAAACGGACTTGAACTCACTCCGGAAAATGCACAGACATTTTATACATTGCACCCGAGATGCGGAACGAGCTTCCTCATGTTCGTAATGGTGGTAGCGATACTGGTGCATGTTTTCATGGGCTGGCCGAATGTATGGCTGAGAATGCTCACCCGTATTTTGGTGCTCCCTGTGATTGCCGGAATTTCATATGAACTTTTGAAATGGGCGGGAAGAAGCAATAATATCGTTGTTGAAATTTTGAGCATGCCGGGACTTTATCTGCAGAAACTTACCACTGCAGAACCGGACTTGAAACAGCTTGAGGTTGCGATTGCATCGGTGAAGGCGGTTCTCAACGACGGTGATGATGTGCCGTATTTTGAAGGAATCTGTGATCTCGAAGGAAGGCTTGTGGAGGCGGACATTCCGGAAACACAGGAAGACCCCGCGGAGGAAGAAAAATGAGTTTAACGTTAAAAGAACTTATAAAAATCGGACAGACGCAGCTTGAAGAGGCAGGGGTTGCGGATGCAGCCATCGACGCCAAGGAACTGTACTGCTTTATGATGGGGTATGACAAAGTTGCACTTATGATGCACTGGCAGGATGTACTCCAGGATAATCAGTGTGAGGTCTATTTCGATTTGGTGCAAAGAAGAGCGCAAAGGACACCGCTCCAGCACATAACCGGCGCGCAGGAATTTATGGGACTTTCGTTCAAAGTAAATGAAAACGTGCTGATCCCGAGGCAGGACACTGAGACCATGGTCGAGGATGCAATCGAGCTTGTTGCCAAAGGCACGCTTAGGCAAAATGCGTATTTAAAAGACAAAACGATGAAGCCGGCGGCGGAAATTCTTGATCTCTGCTGCGGAAGCGGAGCAATCGGAATTTCCCTTGCAAGCCGCCTTCCGAAGGCAAAGGTCACATGCTCGGATATCAGTGGTGAAGCACTTGAAATTGCAAGGAAGAATGCTTCACAGAACGGATGCAGAGTTAAATTTATACAGAGCAATCTTTTTGAATCAAAGGCTTTTGCGGGAACGTTGGGAAAGAAGAAGTTTGACCTTATAATCAGCAACCCGCCGTACATTGAAAGCAAGGAAATCGATGTGCTTGAACCGGAAGTCAGAGACCACGAACCCAGGCTTGCACTCGACGGTGGCGAAGACGGACTTGATTTTTACAGGATAATCGCAAGCGAGGCAGCAGCTCACTTAAAGAAAAACGGATGCCTGATGCTTGAAATCGGATATAATCAGAAAGATTCTGTCAAAGACATTCTCAGGCAGACCGGGGCGTATGACAAAATCATAGGACTTTCGGATTTGACAGGAAAAGACAGAATCGTTGTTGCATCACTGAAAACAGAAGAAAAGAAACGAGGGTAAAACAGATGAAAATTTTGCTTATTACAGGAAGTCCGCATAAGAACGGCACGACTGAGGTTCTTGCGGCGGAATTTATAAGAGGTGCGCACCAATCGGGGCATGATGTGATAAGATTCGACGCAGCACATAAGGATGTGCACCCTTGCATCGCATGCGAGAGATGCCATAGTGCGGTTTCCGCATGCACTTTCCGTGATGACTTTGATGAGCTCAAAGATGAAATTATCGAGGCGGACGCAGTGGTTTTCCTGTCGCCGATTTACTATTATGGAATGACCGCACAGATAAAGACGGTAATCGACAGATTTTATGCAATCGATTCTCAGATTCACAAAAACAAGAAGACTGCACTCATGCTTGCATTTGCGGATACTACGATGGAATCGGCACAGGGGGCGCTTGCAAGCTATTACGGAATGGTCGATTATTTGGAATGGGAAATCGTGGATGTGATTGCGGCAGGAAAGAGCCAGACGCCGGAAGACATTTTGAATACAGATTTTCCTAAGCAGGCATATGAACTCGGCAGGAAGATTCTCGGAGAAGTGAAGCCCGAAGAAGACGAAAAAACGGTAACGAGCCTGAACGATTTGGTGGCAAGGCTTGCAAACTTCTCGCAGTTTGCGGAAGAAGCCCTGAAAGAGACAGAAGAGAAGGATGTTTTTCTTGATTCCGCAGATTTTCTCGAATAGCAAAAAACATCTTGATTTTTCGAGCGCACTATGGTATAGTATAAGGGCTGTAATGGATTTACGGCAATACCCAAATATGCAAAGGCAGGCAGCCTGAGCAGGAAAGGAAGACGAACATGAAGGAAGGAATCCATCCTGATTATAAGGAATGTAAAGTAACTTGCGCATGTGGTAACACTTTTGTTACGAAGTCAACTAAAGAAGAATTAAGACTTGATGTTTGCTCAGCTTGTCATCCGTTCTTCACAGGTGCAGCTAAGATGATCAATCGTGGCGGCCGTGTTGAAAAGTTCAAGAACAAATACAAACTCGACTAATAATCAGACGAAAACTAAACCGAAATTTTATATTTCGGTTTTTTTATGATAGGAGAATGAAATGTTTGATAAACTGGATTTCATATTAGAAAAATACGAAGAACTTTCCATGAAGGTTTCCGACCCTGATGTAATTAACAATCAACCGGTTTGGCAGAAGCACATTAAGGAAATGGGCGAAATGGAACCAATCGTAAATAAGTACAGAGAATACAAAAAGGCAAAGGAAAGCATAGCGGAGGCAAAAGAGATGCTTGAAATGGGCGACGAGGAACTTCGCGAGCTGGCAAAGATGGAAATTGCCGAGTATGAGGACGAAATCCCAAAGATGGAAGAGGAGCTGAAAATTCTCCTTCTCCCTAAGGATCCTAACGATGAGAAAAACGTTATTCTCGAAGTCAGAGCCGGAACAGGCGGAGATGAGGCGGCGCTTTTTGCACAGGATCTTCTCAGAATGTACCTTCGTTACGCAGAAAGACGCGGTTGGAAGGCTGAAATCATGGATTCGAATACCACAGATATCGGTGGAATCAAAGAGGCCAGCGTTCTTATCAAAGGTAAAGGTGCATATTCCAGATTGAAATATGAATCCGGCACGCATCGTGTACAGCGTGTACCGGATACGGAAAGTGCCGGCAGAGTTCATACTTCGGCGGCAACGGTAGCAGTTCTTCCTGAAGTGGATGATGTCGAGGTTGAAGTCAATCCGAATGATGTCAGAGTTGATGTGTACCGCTCCTCCGGAAACGGTGGTCAGTGCGTTAATACCACGGACTCTGCGGTTCGACTTACGCATATTCCGACAGGTCTTGTGGTAACCTGCCAGGATGAAAAGTCCCAGATTAAGAATAAAGAAAAAGCTTTCAAAGTTTTGCGTTCCAGGCTTTACGACATGAAACTGCGTGAGCAGAATGCGGAAATCTCCGAGCAGCGCCGCAGTCAGGTAGGCTCGGGAGACAGAAGCGAGAGAATCCGTACTTACAACTTCCCGCAGGGAAGAATTACGGATCACAGAATCGGAATGACGATTTATAAACTTGACAACTTCCTCGACGGTGATATCGACGAAATAATAGATGGACTGATTACAAGTGATCAGGCCGAAAAGATGAAAAATTTTTAATAATAAAGAAGACAACAGAAATGTTTACAAGAATTTTCGGGACAACAACTGAAGAAATAAAACAGGCGGCAGAGATTATTAAGGAAGGTGGACTTGTTGCCTTTCCGACGGAAACCGTTTACGG
>ULTU01054142.1_pt1 | contig 18696 bp, 16 predicted proteins | sample 1957861 | NCBI WGS metagenome assembly ULTU01 (sample SAMEA4835742, study PRJEB28245) | human gut metagenome | biome: gut microbiome; material: fecal sample | place: Denmark | collected 2008
CAAAAACCATGTCAGATTTATTAAGGGCAATTATTTGTGGAATGTTTTCTACGTGTTTTCCATACCTGCTAAGTTCTTTGTTTATTGCCAAATAATCCATGTAAGGGTCTCTGCCTTCGCTTCCAGAAATATCCACAACATGAATAAGCAATCTAGTTCTTTCAATGTGTCTTAAGAAATCTATACCCAATCCCAAGCCTTCGCTCGCACCCGAAATTAGTCCCGGAATATCCGCCATTACAAAAGATTTTCCAAATCCATTTACAACTGCAATATTTGGAGTAAGTGTCGTAAAGTGATAATTTGCAATTTTTGGTTTTGCATTACTTACGCTTGAAAGCAAAGTACTCTTTCCTACATTAGGAAATCCGACCAAACCTACATCTGCAAGTGTTTTGAGTTCCAATACAAGTTCAAAAGCCTTAGTCACAACTCCAAGTTCCGCAAATCTAGGTGCTTGTCTAGTTGGTGTAGCAAAGTGTGAATTACCCCTGCCACCATCTCCACCTTTCAAAACAGTAATTTCTTCGTCATCATCAAACATGTCGGCAATAATTTTGCCATTACTTGCATTTTTAATTACTGTTCCCTTTGGAACAAATATAATTAAGTCTTTGCCGTCTTTGCCAAATTTATTATTTGCAGAACCAGCAAGTCCGTCTTCGGCTTTAAATTTTTTCTTAAAACGAAATTCGCCTAGATTGTCCATATTCTTGCTAACCTTGAAGATTATGTCTCCACCTTTGCCACCGTCACCGCCACTAGGCCCGCCATTAGGAACAAACTTTTCACGTCTAAAAGCGACAACACCATTTCCACCATTGCCAGCCTTACATTCTATTTTAACCTTGTCTAAAAACATAAATTTTCTCCTTAATAAATGTCTATTATAGCCACAATTTAAAGATTGCATAGTACTTTACTATTTAGAAAATGCACACAAGTCCTTGAGTATACATTTTTCACATTTTGGATTTCTTGCAACACAATAATATCTTCCAAAAAGCAAAAGCAAATGATGAACCACTCCATAATCCGATTTTTCAAAATATTCTTTCAACATGTTTTCACAAATTGTTGGATTATTAGTATTGACGAGTCCTAGTCTATTACTTACTCTCAAAACATGAGTATCAACAGGCAGAGCGGATTTATCAAACCCAACTACTAGCATTACATTTGCAGTTTTGTTCCCTACACCCGGAAGGCTTATTAAGTCGTCATAGTTATCTGGAACTTGTCCACCAAAATTTTCCACAATTTTTTTGCTAGCAGATATTATATTTTTTGCTTTGTTATGATAATAATTACATGATTTTATTTCTTTTTCCAATGTTTCTAGCGAAAGACACGCAAAATCGTTTGGGGTTTTGTACTTTTTGAATAATTCTTTGGTTATAATATTCACCCTTTTGTCTGTACATTGAGCAGACAGCATTACAGCCACCAACAACTCAAACTCATTGCTAAACTCCAATTCGCTAACAGGATTGTCTATTAAATTTGATAATCTGTTTTTGATAATTGTACCAATTTCATGCTTATTTTTCATATAAAATATTATATCACACTATTTTGTGTATTGTCAAAGTTTAGACTTAAAGTGGCTGATATTTTTTAAACACTCCATTTGTATTAATCAAATAAAACTTAACAAAAGATGAAAATCTATATCTATCCAAAATAAATTTTGCTTGTTTTAAATTTGCATAAGGGAAAATGGCAGATATTCCGCAAGAAACACTTAGTTCTCTAGGTGTATTAATAGTCTTGCATCTAACCCCCATTCTTTTTAGATAACTTGCAAATTGCATAGTATGACTTCTATTATTAAAAACAGCAATAATATTTTCCATAGTAACCCCAACAAAAGTAATTCTATTTCATAATATTGAAAAACATCAAAAATTGTTAAAAAGGAGAAACAATGATATATTTAGACAATAGTTCAACAACTCACAAAAAACCGTTTGGCGTTGTTTGGTCACAACTTATGGCTGTTACTAAATTTAGCATAAATCCAAGTAGAGCCGGATACAAGCGTGCACAATTAACGGGTGAAAAGGTTTTCAAGTGTAGAGAATTATTTGCAGAAACATTTGGAACAACACCAGACAATGTTGTATTCACCAGCGGATGCACAATGGCACTTAATACAGCAATATTTGGCTGTGCAAAAAAAGGCGGACATATTATAGCAACCGTTTATGAACACAATAGCGTAATGCGAGCACTCGAAAGACTCAAACACACACACAACATAACTTACACCATAGTCGAACCTAACAAAAGCGGAAAAATAACACCAGTTGAAATTCAGAAACATATAAAGTCAAATACATATCTGGTCATAGTAAATCACACAAGCAATGTAACAGGTACTACGCAAAACATAGAAAGCATCGGTAAAATGTGCAAAAAACATGGCCTTTTGTTTTTGGTTGACGGAGCACAAAGCGTCGGACATGAGTATATTAACATGCAACAAATGAATATTAATATGTTATCCATTGCTGGTCACAAAGGTTTGTATGCCCCCGAAGGGATTGGTGCGCTTCTTATAAATAATGTAACTCTCACTCCACTGCTTTATGGTGGAACAGGAACATATAGCAATCAGATTAAACAACCTCTTGATACCCCCGAAGGGCTTGAAAGTGGTACACCAAACTTGCCGGGGATTCTTGGAATGTATTATGGGTTAAAATTTGTTAAACGAAATCAAAATAAAATTAATCAAAAAATTGAAAATTTAACAACAACATTAATTTCAGAACTTAAGCAAATCCCAAAAATAACTTTGTACTCAAACAATACACATGCTGGGGTTGTATCATTTACTCTCAAAGGTAAAGATAGTAGCGAAGTAAGTGATATTTTAGATGAGAAATTTGGAATTGCTACTCGAAGCGGATTACACTGCGCACCAACTATTCACAGATATTTAGGCACACTCAAAAATGGAACAACAAGAATAAGTTTGTCATATTTTAATTCAAAAAAAGATATTCAAAAGTGCATAGAAGCCATCAAAAAAATTGCATTATAAAATGCAATTTTTTTTATAGCAAAATTAATTTTTCCAAATCAAGATAACCAAACCCTTCACTGTTTCTATCGCCCGAAATTTTTACACAAGAATTTATAAGCATGTATTTTATTTGGTCGGGTGTATAATTAAAATTAATTGAATACAACAAACTCACAATTCCAGCAACCATTGGTGTTGAAACACTAGTACCCGTCATCTTCGTATAAAATTTATGGTCTTTTTCAAATACATTTGTAGATATTACATCTACTCCCGGCACCAACATATCGGGCTTGTAATAATTAAAAACAGGACCTCTACTACTAAAGTCAGCAACTTTGAGTCCGAAGTCAATTTTGTCAAGAGACCCTACTGTGATAATTTTTTTTGACGAACCCGGAGACATAATAGTTCCCTCATCAGGTCCACTATTTCCTCCAGCACTTACAACGCATATTCCACTATTCCATAGCGTTTCTGCACCAAACATCAGTGGGTCATTCTTTTCGCCAACGATACTTCCAAAACTCATACATACAACTTTGATATTATATTTTTCTTTGTTATCAAGCACCCACTGCATTGCTTGCAAAATTTTAATTGAAGTGGTTTCTCCAGCACTATCTAAGGCTTTTATGACAATTAAATCCATGTTAGTGTCAATTCCGCTATAGTTTTGAGCAATTCCGCTTCCACACAAAATGCCAGAAACAAAAGTGCCGTGTCCATTATCATCATACATTTCTTTCTTGTCATTAATCAAATCAACAAATTTAATTACTCTGTTCTTCCCCAAAACAAAATCGATATGAGGATATATTCCAGTATCAATTACGACAACCGTATGCTTAGTTTCCAAATTGGCTTTTGACTCAATTAAATTTGTTTTCAAAAATTTCTTTGATTTAAATATTAGACTTGATACTTTCATATCACTTGAGATAAATCTAACACAGTTGAGTTTAGCAATACTATAAACATTTGTTATTGTACATGCCACAGCGAATCCAGAAATAAACGGGAATTCAACAAAATCGTCACCGCAAATTTTCTTAATTTTATTTTTGGTACATGTGTATTCATTAGAAAGAATTATACAATTAATTTTGGATTTTAAATTGCTTTGAAGTATAATCTTTCCAAGTAAATTTCTATCAATTTTTCTAAACATTTTTTACTATTTCCAAAATACTATTTAAACTTTGCTTTTGTGACTCATTAAGATATGGCAATATTGAATTTTTAAGAACACTAAGTTCACTATCACTAAGTTTCCCCTGTTTCTTTTTTTCCAAAGTTATCTTCAAAAATTCTTTCATTAGAGTGTCGTTATCAAGTTCGCTATATTTATCTATTAACTTTTCCAAATCTCGTTCGCTAAGTTTTTGTTCATTGTTTTCTTTGTTCCAATTATAATCACTAAAATTCGCCATTGTTTATCACCTTCTAAGTTTAACATTATTACATTATATGAAATGACTCAAAAATTAAGTTAAATTTTTTTTGAATCAAATAATATTTATAAACTTTAACAAATAAACAATTTATTTCATATAAAATATGTAATAGAATTTTTTGGGAGTTTTGTATGAATATTATTGATATGTTTCAAAATTTAAATAGTAATAATTCAAATAGTAATTCTATTCCCAAAGAAGTAATTGAACAGTATCCCTATGGCGAGTTTCCCTTGAGATACACAAAGTCCGGTCAAGAGATTATAAGAAAACAATCCGAAAGTAGATTTAAATATGATAATTCAGTCGCCACTCAGAATACTCCACCCGAAAGCAAAAGCGAAAATCTAAATTTAAGCATGCTACTACCAATCATTCAAATGCTGTCCGGCAACAAAAAGAATCCTAAAGATATGATGCAAATATTTAGCAAATTACTTTTCAAAGATAATCCAGAAATGCAAAAGTTGTTTTCCTTGCTACCAAGTATCAAAGGACAAGAAATATCTCAAAACGAATTTCCCGAAACAAACAAAATAAGCATTAGTTCACTCAAAAAAATAGACTAATACCCATAAAAAACCCCGTTATAACAAATATTTCATTTATTATAACGGGGTTTATTTTAATTATTAACGTCGGCTTTTTCTTTTTCATCTTGCAATGAGCCATAGACCAAATATTTTTTTGGATAGCCAAAAGCATCTGCAACCTTTTCGTCATCGGTCATAACTATAGCACAAGCATCATTAACTTTAATCAAAGACTTAAGATTTTTAATAATTTTGTCTTTTTCCAATGTGGATAATTTTTCAAAAATATCATCTATTAAGAATATGTCAATATTTCTAAGTGACAATCTTGCAATAGAAAGTTTTAGTTTTTCTAGGAAATTAAGTTCCTTGACTTTTTTGTTTTTGATATAATCAAGACCATATTCCACAAGTGCATTATTAACTTTGATATTTTTGAAACTATCATCTTTATTTCGAATATCTAAAACATAATCCAAGTTTTGCTTAACAGTTTTATTGTCCAAAAAAGCACCACTTGCCGGTAGGTATCCTAGCGACACATCGTTTTGAAAATCAATTTTTTCAAGACTAATATTCTTATACAAAATATTTCCTTTGGCAATAGACTCAAGACCAACAAACGTCCTAAGCATGGCTGTTCTTCCACTTTCCTTGTTACCAATTATAACTAGTCTATCTCTATCACCCAGTTCCAAATTTATATCATTGAGTGTATAATATTCTTTTGTAAAAAACACATACAAATGTTCAACTTTTAACATACATTCTCCTATTATTATAATTACATTTTACTAAAATTTATACAAAATGACAACCAAATAAAAATAAATATTTGTATATAATATAATTGATTTTTTTGTTTTTATATTCTAAAATATGTATATAACAAAGGAAGGTAATTATGATAAAATTTGGAACAAGTGGTTTTAGGGCAAAAATAGGCGAGGATTTTACAAAAGAAAATACTCAGAAAATCGCCCAAGCACTATCTATATTGATTAACAAAGAAAAATCAACAAAACCAGTAATAATTGGATTTGATAGAAGGTTCATGTCGGATTACTTTGCAAAATGGTTTGCCGAAGTATTGGCTGGAAACAAAATTCATGTTTGTATGTGTCCGCATCCAATTCCTACACCACAAGTGATGTTTGGAGTCAAAAATCTTGAACTTGACTATGGCGTTACAATTACTGCTAGTCATAATCCTTATGTATACAACGGCATTAAGATTTGTGTTAAAGGCGGTAGCGATGCTCAAAACGAATTAACATCCAAAATTGAAAAGTTGTCTAACAAACATTTAAGAATTAAATCACTAGATTATGACAAAGCACGCAATTTAAATTTAATCAATGAATTTGATAATACAAAAGAATATCTAAAAAATATTGAAAAATTTGTTTCCAAAAACTTTAAGGGAAACAAAACAAAAATACTATTTGATTGTATGTATGGCGTAACTGCCGAACCCGCTAAACTATTTGCAAAAATGTTTAAACTTGAAAACTTTGATATAATAAACGACAAAGTTGACCCATGTTTTGGCAATATTTTGCCATGTCCAAATGAAAGTTGTCTCTCAGAATTCAAAAACCAAGTTGTCAAAGGAAAATACAAAATAGGACTTGCATGCGATGCAGATGGAGATAGACTTGGAATTATTGATGAAAAAGGAGAATATTTTTCAAATAATGTTATAATTCCAATAATATATTATTATTTGGTCAAATATCGAAACATGACTGGCGATGTTGTTAGAAACATGTCCACAAGTCATCTAAGTGATATGCTTGCCGAAAAATTTGGCTATAAATGTCACGAAACAAACGTTGGATTTAAATACGTCTCAGCAAAAATGAAAGAGACTAATGCACTTATTGGTGGTGAGAGTTCAGGCGGATTTACAGCAAGAAATTATACTCCAGCCAAAGATAGTATGTTTGAAGTTGCAATGTTTTTGGATGCAGTTTTGACTATTAACAAACCTATTAGCAAAATAGTCGAAGAAGTTAAGGATTTTGCTGGATATATTTCAACTTATGTTGAAGGAAATACTATTGTCAACAACAAACAAAAATTCCTAAAGATTATCAAAACAAAACAACCTAAGTTTGCATACAAGCCGATTGAGGTTAAGTTTGGAGATGGAGTTAAATACATCTTTGAAGGTGGAAATTGGGTTCATATTAGATTTTCGGGTACAGAAAACTTGCTTAGATATCACGTGGAATTCACAACCGAAATTGAATGCGAAAGAAATACAAAAGCAATTTTGAATTTTGTAAATGATATCAACAACAACAAAAAGATTAAATAACAAAAAAAAACATATTAGTTTTATTAACATTTAAGTTAAAACTAATATGTTTTTTTTCAAATTAATTATTGTTATATCCTTCAAATCTAATCGTTCCATAAAATTCAAAATAACAACTTTGTTTGCTTGCTTCTTTGGAAGCTTCGCTATCTTGTGGATAATATTGATATTCGTCACTAGAATAAATTTCGCCACCTATGTTTCCGGCCGAAACACCAGAGAATCTTCCGCTAATATCCCCTTTTGCTTTGAATTTAAAAGGTGTATTATAATTAACAGTTGGCATAAGAACTAATGCAGAGCCATATTTGTGTATATCAATTTTGTGTTGGAAAACATCAAGTGGATTAGTAAGCCCACCTTTAATTTCTCTAAATGTTATCTCACATTTCGAAGAGCCATAAGTTTTGAGTAGTAATTTGTTTATCTTGTTGTCAACATTAACTTGACCTTCAGTGTTTTCAATCTCAGTATAAGCATTTTGGATATACTCGCCAGTGCTTTTTACATTGATATTACCCCTAATGCTTACAAATTTAGCACTTTTCAAATATGAATTTACAGTAATATTTCCAAACTTTGTAGTAACTTTAATATCTTCCAATGCCTTAGATATTGTTACATTGCCATGTTCACTTTGAAGAATGGCAAGACTACTGAGAGTACCAATATTTATATTTCCATAAGTTGTAACTATTCCTGTTCGACCAGTAATTTCGTTAATCTTAACATCACAATTCTCTGTTACAATTGTATTTTCAACTCCCGCAGGAGTAACAATTTTGTTAATATCAAAATATCCATTTTCGCTAATAAACTTAAATCCGTTACTATCGGTCGTAATTGTATTTGCGTCAAGTTTAATTCCTTTGCCAGTAACGTTAAATGAAGCATTAACCGAATCGAACATAAATGTTCCGTTTGTGGCTTGCAACTTGATTGTATTGAGTACGGTTAGATTATTAATAGCCCTTAAGTCAAACAAACCCTTGTTAGTACTCAAATTAAGTGAATTCAGTGTCGTCGAAACACTCTCGTCAACAGTAGTCCCAATGCTTCCCAAAGTAAATCTGCCCGAAGTTGTACTAATAGTTAAGTTATTAATTTCAAAATTAGATTTGCTTGTTCCAATCTCAATGCTACCCGCATTTGTACTTGTCATAATTGAATATCTAAGATTTTTCGGAACAAAAATATTGAGTGATGAATTTTTAGCAGAAATTAATCCGTTTGGCTCAGTCAAAGTAATATTGATTTTGAGTGTATCGCCGTCTTTTTCGATACTTTTGATAACTTTGTATTCAGTCATATCATAAGCAATTCCAAATACTGAATTTCCAAATGAATAATTAACGTCCGAGCCTTCATCTTTTGAATTAATGTTAATGCTAATATTTTTTGAACTTACATTAAGCACGTAGTTGGTAAGTGTTGGATATTCAGCCAAATCAACAATTGAGTCTTTGACAATATCACTACTATGGACTACACCCACACCAGCAATACGGAAACTTGGAACAAAATACATAACTCCAAAAAGCAGTACTCCTATCCCCAAAATAATTCCAAGAACTATTCCAACATATATCAAAAGTCCCTTTAGCGCTCTCATACAAAACTCCTAATGATATTTTTTTTAGTATATATTATTTTTATATTTTTTGCAATTACTTTAATCAAAAAAAGACATAATTAACAGGCAAATGCCAGTTTTTTATGTCTTAAAAAATAATTAGTTTTCCAAAATTGCCTTAATTCTACGAACACCACTCGATGACGCTTCTTCCTTTTTAATTACAAATTTACCGAGTTCATTTGTGTTTTTCACATGTGGCCCCGTACAAATTTCTTTGGATACATCACCTATTGAATACACTGTTACAACATCTGGATATCTATCCAAAAATTGATGCTCAGCACCTATTTCAACTGCTTTTTGTTTGGACATTTCTTCACACTTTACACTAAGCCCTTGTGCTATCCAATCATTAACAATTTTTTGTGTTTTTTCAATTTCTTCTTCAGTTAATTTATGGTCACAAGCAAAGTCAAATCTCAATCTTTCGCTAGTAATATTTGAACCCATTTGATGTGAAGTATCTCCCACTACTAGTTTTAATGCCGAATTAAGTAGATGTGTAGCAGTATGATATTTAGTCTCTATTTCTCCGTTTTCTTTAAGTCCACTCTTAAACGCACCCGAACTGGTAGTTTTTGCTAGTTCTTGATGCTCGGCATATGCTTGTTTAAATCCTTCTTCGTCAACATCAAAACCTTTTTCTTTTGCCATTTCAACGGTCATCTCAATTGGAAATCCGAATGTATCATATAGTCTAAAAGCCGATTTTCCACTAATAGTATTGTCTTGTTTGGTTGGTACAAAGTTTTGGTTTTGAGACTTCATAAATTCAATTTTCCTTAAAATTCCATTACAAAGTTTTTCAAATTCTTTTGTGCCCACTTCAATAGTTTTGTTAAATTTTTCAACTTCCAAATCTATTTGAGAAATAATATAATCTTGTTTTTCCTTTAAATTAGGATATGCTTCGCTATAAACTTGGTCTATATAAATCTTGCAAATTTGTGACAATAGTTTGACATCAAGTCCGATTTTTTTGGCATGACGAATCGCACGTCTAAGAAGTCTTCTTAAAATATATCCACTTCCAACATTACTAGGAACAATCCCATTCTTATCACCAATTAGCATAAGTGCCGTTCTCATATGGTCGGCAATAATTCTTATGGATTTGGTAGTACTTTCAACTTTGCCATACTCGCAACCAATACTCTTTGAAACAAACTCAATCACTGGATAGAATACATCGGTCAAATATACATCTTTGAGTCCATTTAAAAACATTAGCATTCTTTCAAAGCCAAAACCCGTATCAACATTCTTGTTTTTGAGTGGAGCGTAGCCATTTTCGAGTTTTTCATATTGCATATAAACATCGTTTCCGATTTCAACAAATCTCTTACAAGAACAGTTTATATCACAATGTTCCGAACACTTTTTGTCGCTTAGCGGATAGAACCACTCATTATCTGGACCACATGGTGTACCAGTTGTTCCCGCTATTTCCCACCAGTTATCTTCTTTTCCTAAGAAAAATATATTCTCTTTTTTGATTCCGAGTTTTTCAAGATATTCAGCAGTTTCAGTATCTTTTGGAGCGGACTCATCGCCTGCAAAAACTGTTGCACAAATTTTATCGGCATCAAGACCAAATTTTGAAGTTAAAAGTTCAAAAGTCCATGCAGTTTTTTCTTTTTTGAAATAATCTCCAAGACTCCAATTCCCCATCATTTCAAAGAAAGTACAATGACTCTCATCTCCAACCGATTCAATATCTATAGTTCTAACACAGCCTTGGATATTACATAATCTAGTACCCATTGGATGCTTTTGACCAAGCAAATATGGCATCAAAGGTTGCATACCGGCAATGTTAAACATAACACCAGTTGTTCCGTCACCAATTAGTGATACAGCACCAATATTTACATGTCCTTTACTCTCATAAAATTTAATCCAAGTATCCCTTAATTCTTTTGAAGTTATTCCAAACATATTTTCTCTCTTATCTTTATTTAAATTATTAAAAACCCGCCAATTATTGGCATTTTCAAATAGTCTGCATAGTACTATTCAAAAACGAATTAATCATATTTAATTCTTAAATTCACATAGTATTTTAGCACAATAAGACAAAGTTTGCAATAATTATCCTACACATTTTGAGTTTGCACAAATTTTTCTTTGTGACCTGCAAAAACAAAGCAAGCAAGTATGAGTGACGTTTGAACACCTAAGAAAAGTATGAGTGCAAGCCCCGTCTGGACACCCAACGTTTGGACTTGCTCCGAACTATCAAAATGAATAATATCCAGCATAATCCCTACTAGCAATTGAGTAATTGAATTTCCTATATTACTAGCAAATGTAATTGTTCCACTGTATGTTGCCGTCAAATTTTCATTTCCTTCCATATCACATATTATGTCGCCATAAATTGATGCTGGAAGACTATACAGCGAACCACTCCCAATTCCACATACAAATATTGCAACAAGCATCAAAACATAAGAAATATTATAAATTTCAATTCGAAATAAATATATAAATATAACCCCAAACACAGACATAATTGTTGTTATTATTCCCACTAATAACGCCGGCTTTTTTTGTTTTCTCTTGCTTATAAAGACCCAAAGCGGTTGAGAAATTATCGTTCCAAACATAAGTGTCAATAACAAAAAAGTAATTTGTTTGCTAGTATAGAAAAACGAATATGTGAAGAAGTGTAATCCTACACTACACAAAAAAACTGTAGCAACACTTGTCAAAACATAGCCAACAATTATTCTACATAATTTTTTGTTTTTAAAAGACAATAGAAAGTTTGATACAAGTTTTTTTATGCTTAATTTATCTGAATTTTTTGTTTTATTTTTATTTGTGCTAACAACATTTTGTTGTTTAGGAATTGTCAAAAGTGATGAGATAAGACCAAAAACCAAACAAATTGCACTAGTAACTAACGCTATATAAACATAGCCTTTTGGATTTAATTGCCCGATAGGATACTTGTCTGTACTTGGCAAAAATACAACAAGCAAAATACTCGGAATTATGATTCCAATAAGATAAAACACTGTACTAGTAGCATTAATTTTTGTTCTATCATTATAGTCGACGGCTATTTCATTTCCAAGTGCCATATAAGGTGTAGCAAACATTGTGTTGAAAGTTTCAAGCAAAAGCAAACTTACTATCATCCAAACAAACTTGAGTGGAATACTAATATAATTTGGAATACACCAAAGACAGATATTGAGTACAGACATGCCAAGTGTGGCAATAAACATATATCCGTTTCGATGTCCAAACTTACCAAGTTTGTATTTATCACTAATATACCCCATAATTGTATCACTAAGTCCGTCCCAAATTGTACCAATAGCAATAGCAATTCCAACCAAAGTTCCACTAAGCCCAAGCACACTTGTTGCAAAAAACATAAAAAAGTTTGATACCGTTTGACCGATTACACTATAGCCCAAATTTCCAAAACCATAAAATATTTTTTTAGTCAAATTTCCTTTCCTTTCAAAATAAACAAAAAAGTAAGTACAAATATACTTACTTTAGTTATTGACATATTTTATTCAAAAATATCTAGCAACTCATCATCTTCACTAATGGGTTGCATGTCTGGTTCGGAATTCTCTTGAGAATTATCTTTGTTTTCTTGCATATCATTTTTATTTTCGTCCAAGTCATTCCAAGGCAAATCTTCCTTGGTGTATTCCTTAGAGACTTCTTGTGAATCCGATTTTTCTACGCGACTAGACTCAGGCAAAGGCATTGAGTCTTCCAAACTTTGAGCATTAGCATCTTTTTCAAGATTAAGAAACGTTGTAATATTTCCAACCCATTTAGTCTTGATAGTATCGCACTTGCCTGACCTATTTTTGGCAATAATAATTTCTGCAATATCTTGTTCTCTTTCATTTTGTGGTATATCGCTATACATATCACTTCGATAGATAAACAAAACCATATCAGCATCTTGTTCAATAGAGCCAGATTCTCTTAAGTCACTAAGCATTGGTCTATGGTCTTTTCTGGTCTCACTTTGTCTGGATAATTGTGAAAGCAAGATAATTGGAATTTCAAGTTCTCTTGCCGCCATCTTCAAATTTCTTGTAATTTCACTGACTTCTTGTGTTCTATTTTCTCTACTCTTTTCACTACCCGACATTAATTGCAAGTAGTCTACCATGAGAATATCTAATCCCTTTTCTCTTTTGAGTTTTCGACACTTACTCAAAATATCCATTGGAGATTTTGAAAATCCTTCGTCAATAAATATATCTGATTCGCTATACTTTTTGCCCGCACTAATAATTGCTTTCCATTCTTTTTCATTCATTTCGCCTTTGAGAGCCTTACTCATATCCACATATGCCAAACTACAAATTGACCTTGACGCAATTTCTTCCTTAGACATTTCTAGCGAAAATATTGCACATTTTTTGCCACACTTAGTTGCTGCATAATTAATCATATTCATTCCAAGTGATGTTTTTCCACACCCTGGTCTAGCAGCAATAAGAATAAGTGCGCCTTTTTGGAATCCGTTAGTAATTCTATCTAGTCCATAAATTCCGCTAGGAACACCCCTTATCATTCCTTTGTTCTTTTGTATTTCTTCAAAGTTAGAAATAGCACCAGATACAGCCGAACTTATGTGAGCAAATCCACCTCTGTCTTCCTTTTGTCCGATTTTAAATATATTTTGTTCGGCAAAAGACAAAGCATCTTCCTTGGTTACACCTTCGTATGATTTATTGATTATATCTTGCCCAGCGGATATAAGTTGTCTAAGTACACTATCATTTTTGACAATATTTATATAGTGTTCATAATTGCTAGCACTTGGAATAATGTTTGTTAGGCTAATCAAGTACTCAGCACCGCCTACACTTTCTAACTTACCACTCTTTTCTAGATTTTCGGCAATTGTAACAAAGTCAATTGGAACATTGCTTGCCATCACCTTTTGCATGGCTTCAAATATAATTTGGTGCGTCTCAGAATAAAAGTCGTCGACTTTAAGTCCTGATACAATATTATAACTTGCATCTTGGTCAATAAAAGCACAACCCAAAACGCATTGTTCGGCTTCAATACTGTGTGGCAATATTCTTGCATCATTTATCTTTTTTGTCGTTTGTTTCATCTTCCTTACCTACTTTTTCTTCTTTGACTTTTGCTTTGTTTTCAAGTTTCTTTTGTCTAATACTATTATAACTTTGCTTGAGTATCTCATCTTTGCGTTTTTGCATTTCTTCTCTAGCCTTAATCTTTTTTTCGAGTTTGCTATCATGTTTTTCAAATATCTTGTTTGCAATCAATGTTCCAACCAAAGCAAATCCAAGCAAAATCAAACAATCCAAAAATATAACAAGCGCTCTATGCAAACCTTGAAACACATACATATTGAGTAGCACTAGTGGCACAAAAGCTATTAAAAATATAACCAAGTATTTCAAAAAATTTCTTTTTCGTCTTCGTTTATCAAATAAATAACCACTCATTTTTCCAAATCCTTTTTTTCAATAAGTACTATAGGCTGACCCTTGTTCTTTTTGTATATTACTATAGTGATAATAATCGTTGCAACTGCTGACAAAATTAATGCTAATATATACCATGCAGTAGGGTTTGCAGTAATTTTGTAGATAGACATTTCAAAATCTTGACTTTTTGAACTCAAATCCCAACGCAATAGCATAAGATCACCCTCGACTTCGTGAGCATCAGCATTACTGTGAAGCCTGTCATCTGGATAAGCAAAAATTTGACTTACACTTACATCATTTATATCATATCGTCCAACAAACATATTTTTGTACTTTTCGTAGTAATTAACTCCGTTTTGTTCAAAATCTTGAATATTTCCACCAATTCCCGCACTCTTCAAAATTGAGTACTTGACAATAAACATTCCATAACTATTAGGTTCATAGTCTGAATTAATTAAATCGTTAATAAATGGACCATAATCTTGTAATGCTTTGTCGTATTCAAAATCTTGGGCAACAGCATATCCATAAAAGAGACCAAACATATCCCAATCTGAAAATTCGATTGCAACTGAGATTTCATTTTTCTTGGGTTGTGAAACTTCTACTTTTATTCCCTCACTCACTCTTTGAAGCAAATCAGGATATGCATCAAACTCTCTATGTTTCCAATTGTCAACTTTGTTTCTAAATAGAACCATATCATTGTCAATAGAACGCATAACAGTAGATAGTGTTTCTCCACCCTTGTTAATATCCGATTCGTTTAAAGATATGACTAATTTGTCAATAATAGTGTTGGAAGCATCAATGGCTCTAATAAACTCAATATCTGCACAACCACAAAATGTCGTGATTGATACAAACACAAGTATTAAGATTGTAAGGATTTTTTTAAATCTCATAAAAGCCTACTCCCAAATCTAATTCTATTCTAACAAAATTTTAAAAATTTTACAATAGATTGTAAACAAAAAATAATACTAAAAAATATTTGCTTAAAAAAAAAATATATTATATAATATGATGTATGGAATTAATACAAGTTGCAAATTTTTTGAATGGAAGATTTTTACTTAATAATATCAAGATTGACAAGAGTGCAATTTTAAAGAGTAAATTGTTCTCAACTTTTTCTGTTGGTACTTTGGGTGCTTCGAATATTGAAAAGATTTATTATGATACAGATGACTTTTTCTTTGCTGAAAAAGGAATAAATATTTATACAACTCATGACAAAGTTTCCAAAGAACTCATAATAAGATATGATAGTGAACAAGTTACTAGAATTGAGTTTTTGAAAAATATCCCTAATTTCTTCAAATTAAAGATTGGCAAAGATGACAATATTTCAAAATACTATGACGAAATTAACGATGCTATATACAAAGTATTTCCAACAGGACTTAACGTAAACATCGAAGAATATCTAAGAGCATCAAAGCCACAAATCAAAATTAACAAAAAAAGAGACAGTTATAGAGTTGTTAATAATCGTGGACTAAAAATGACTTTGTCATTTGATAATTGTGAATATTTCAAAGTTGGAACTAGGTCAAAGTTTAATCAATGTACTCTTGATATTGTTGGAGATAATGCTAGAGAAAAAGATGATTTTAATAACTTCTTGAAAGATATTGTTTTGGACTATCCAAAGATTATCAAAATTCAGAGTAACGAACTCACTGTGGCTAGAAATAATTTGTAACAACTAATATAAAAATTATTTTTGAAGTTGTTTATCTTATATCCCCTATCAAAAAGTATTTTTAAAAGAGATTATAAACATCCAAATAGTCAAAATATATTCTATTTGGGTGTTTTTTGTTTTTAAAAAATATTTAGTTGTGGTAAGATATATATGGAAAAATTTGAAAACTAACATAAGGATAAAAAATGGATCAATTAAAACTTCTTAATTTTCACAAAATGATAGCGAATTTTGCCAACAACTTAGTTGGTGCATTTGTTCCTTTGATTATATATCAGTCAACGGGAAGTTTGATTTACACCATTATTTATCTTGTCGCCCAAAACTGCCTAAGACTAATATTTGAATTGCTTTTCAAGAATTTGTTTGGAAAGTATCCACAACTATTCTTGTTGCTTAGAATTATCCCTATTGCCCTATACAACGTGTTTATATTTGTAATGGACATCAATCTTATTGTGGGTGTAATTGGTGTTGCGATTTTTCTATCTTTGGATTATGCTTTTAATGTACTTCCAAAGGAAATCATATTCAATTACTCATCACTTAGTCAAAAGTCAGACAAATCAATTGGTGTTACTAGATTATTTGAACAAATAGGTGTAATTGTCGCACTTGTTGTTGGTGGGTTCTTATTAGATATTAACAAAACTTTGGTGCTAATTATTGCACTTGTTATTTATGCAATTAGTGTAATTCCGCTTATTTCGTTCTATGTAAAAAGCAAAAATCAAAAAACATTTAATAAAGACGCAACTTCAAATGCAATAAATACTTTATCCAAAAACGAAGAATACTACAAAAAATCCAAAAAATTAACTTTCAAAATGCTACTTTCTTATGGAATCGTATATTTTTCCACTGCATTTTTTGATATGACAAGCACAACATATTCGTTATTTGTATTTATTAGTCGTGGCGAATTTGCTTTGGCAGGAATTTTGAATGCTGTATTTAATAGTTTGTACGCACTAGGATTCTATTTGGCGGACATTCTAAATAACAAAAAAGATATAACCAAACTTGTGTCTGTTTTTGCGTGTGTAATTGGCGTTCTTATTATGGCTTTGCCATTTATAGATATTAGCAAATACTTTGTACTTATTTGTTTAGTCTATGGAATTATAGGTTTCTGTTATCCATTCATTTCCCTATTTGTTTTGGAGAGAATGCTTATCAAATCACGTATTATGGGTGTTTCAAACAAAGCGTTGTTTGCTAGAGAAACCGGATGTGTAAGTGCATATTGCATTGGATATGCTTGTGGATTTTTTGGACTAATTGGAATATTTGTATCAATAATGATTACTATGTGTTCAGCAGCCTTTATCATTCCAACTGTTGAAGAAAAAACTAGAAAAAATCTTGTTAACTACCTTCAAAACAATGAAATTATTCAAAACTAAATTTAAGGACAGTAATGTTTAAAATTATTTCTCAAATATTAATTATTATTGCTGATGTATTTTTTGCAATGTCGGTATTTTCAAAAAGCAAAGTCAGAGTTGCACTCTGGCTTATAATTTCCGACATATTTTTTGGTGTTCATTATTTCTTTTTAGGTGGATTTACTGGTGCATATATAATTTTTGCTGACATCATATTTTTAACCATTTTATATTTTACAAACAAATATAACAAAAACAAATTTAATATTCTATTTAGTATAATTTTCGCTTGCATTTCAATTATAATTACAATATTTACTTGGAACGGAATAATATCCCTATTCCCAATGCTTGGAATGACAATTTATTTTTTGGGAATGGGAATTTCAAATTTGGTTTATACAAAACTCGCACTTGGTATTAAGAACCTTTGCAACATAATTTATATGTTTATTTTGGCTTCGTATATTGGCGCTGGTCTTGAAATAATCCTTATGGCATGTTCAATTATAGGTAGCATTAGAGATTACAAATCCAACAAACAAGTCTCACTTGAAAAAAGTAATAAAGAAAATATTGTAAACAATCAAGAAGAAACTACAAAAGAATAAAAAAGTTAAAAAGTTTTTTGGTATAAAAAACACTTAAAAACAAATAAAGCACCCCTACTGAGTTCACTTCACAAATTTTAAGTGTTTTTTTACATAAAACAACAAAGCAATCATGGCTTTATAACACAAAAAGGAGACCATCGCAGGTCTCCTTTACCTAAATATATGTATATAGGTAGAATGAAAAATGGAAAAACATTTTAAGTTTATTAAAATGCACCTATAGTGTATCACTCAAATTGTCCCAAGTCAATACCAAAATGACAAAAAAATTTTACAATTTCAAAATTCACCCTATTTTAGGCATTTTTTAACAAAAATTCTTTTTAAAAGACACAAGAATATGGACTTTTTTGATTTTATACTACTTAAACCAATTTTTCTTTTTGAAAATTGCTATTAATGTAACTATAATAATTATACACAACCCAAATACTATAGGATATGAATATTTAAATTTAAACTCTGGCATCATAAGATTCATTCCATACCAACCAACAATTAGCTGAAGCGGAGTAAATATAACAGTAATTATAGTAAATAGTTT
>ULTU01060836.1_pt1 | contig 18695 bp, 8 predicted proteins | sample 1957861 | NCBI WGS metagenome assembly ULTU01 (sample SAMEA4835742, study PRJEB28245) | human gut metagenome | biome: gut microbiome; material: fecal sample | place: Denmark | collected 2008
TATCTATAAGCGCGGTCGAAACGCCAAGGTAAATTCTGTGCCGCACAAGGCCGATATTGCGCAGTACCATACGGCGACCGGGCTTGAGGCTCTGTTCGGATGGCTGTATCTTCAAGGAAAAACGCAGCGTATAAATGAGCTGTACGCCGTATGCGTGGAGGATGGTCATGGCGCTTGATGCAATACTTTTATCGGGAATAATAGCCGAGCTTCGCCCGAAAATAATCGGTGCAAGGATAGACAAGGTTCAGCAGCCCGAGCGCGATAAGATCGTCCTGTCTGTTCGCGGTGCTGAGAGCCTGCGTCTTCTCATCGATGCGGGCGCCGGCAGCGGGAGGCTCCAGCAGACGCGCCTGAGCTTTGAAAATCCCGCAGAGCCGCCGATGTTCTGCATGCTGCTTCGCAAATATCTAACCGGCGGCAGGATCGAGGCCATAGAGCAGCCGGACTGGGAGCGCCTTGCCATAGTTAACATAACATCTCGCAACGAGCTTGGCGACAAGGTAGATCTGCGTCTTGCCATTGAACTCATGGGCAGAAGCTCAAACCTTGTGCTCATTGGCTCTGACGGACGAATTATAGACTGCCTGCGCCGCATGGATTACGGCGGCGACGCCGAGCGCAGAATGCTGCCCGGCATGATCTACCGCCTGCCGCCCAAGCAGCGTAAGCCGCTTGTGTTTGACCTTTCGCAGGAGGAGATAGCGCAGGCGCTGTACGCATCCGACACGGGCAAAAGTGCGGATAAGCGCATTATGGACTGCTTTTCGGGGCTCTCGCCGCTTATCTGCCGCGAGCTTGCCTGCCGCAGCAGAGATAACGCCGCATTGCTGCCCGAGGCGATAGGCGCGTTTTTGGACAGCGTCAGGGCAGGGGAGCTCACGCCGGTGCTGCTTACCGAGGACGGAAAGCCGAAGGAATATTCCTTCATGCAGCTTAGGCAGTATGCCGGAGTGTACGATGTGCGCGAGTTTGAAAGCTTCTCCGAGCTTCTGGATGCGTACTACTCAAAGCGCGACACGCTCGAGCGCCGCCGCAGACGCTCAAGGGAGCTCAGCCACCGCGTCAAAACCGTACGCGACCGCATAGCGCGAAAGCTCGGCCTCCAGCGTCAGGAGCTGCAAAAATGCTCCGAGCGCGACGAGATACGCCGCAATGCGGAGCTTCTGACGGCAAACCTCTACCGCGTAAAAAAGGGCGACAGCGCCGTTACCGTCGATGACTATTACGAGCCGGGCTGTCCGCAGCGCACGATAATACTCGACCCATTGAAAACGCCGCAGAATAACGCCGCTGCGATGTTCAGGGAATATAACAAGCTCAAGACCGCCGAGCAGCACCTCACGGCGCTTATCTATGAGGGCGAGAGGCAGCTTGAGTATTTAAACAGCGTCCTCGACGAAACGGAACGCGCCGAGACCGAGGACGATCTTGCCGAAATTAAAGCCGAGCTCGTCGGCACGGGTTATATCAAAAAGCAGCGCGGCGCAAAGGAGCGCAAGCGCAAAAAGCAGGGGCCCATGCGCTTTGTCTCCTCCGACGGCTTTGAGATACTCGTCGGCCGCAGTAACGCGCAAAACGACGAGCTGACCACAAAGACCGCCCGCCGCACGGATATCTGGCTGCACACGAAAACCGTCCACGGCAGCCACGTCATAATCTCCTGCGACGGCGTTGCACCGCCCGAGAAAACGATCGAGGAGGCGGCGCAGCTTGCCGTTTACTACTCTCAGGCGCGCGACGGTGGCAAAACTCAGGTCGACTATACCATGGTGCGCAACGTCCGCAAGCCCTCCGGCTCGCTGCCCGGCATGGTCATATATACAGACTATGCCACCCTCTCCGTCTCCGCGGACGAGGCGCTGGCCGAAAAACTGAGGGTGAAATAAGAAGGATCGTATTTGACCGCATTGCGGAATACAGAGAAAGCTAAAACCGGAAGGCAGTGCCTTCCGGTTTTGTTCAGTCTATATAAATTTCCGCTTCGCTGAACAGCGCGGCCTTACCGGCGAGGATAACGCGGTCGCCCTCAAGCCTTGTGTACAGCACGCCGCCGCGCCTTGACGCCTGGTACGCTACAAGCTCGTTTTTGCCCAGCGCCTTTGCCCAGTAGGGAATGATGTGGCAGTGACCCGAGCCGCACACGGGATCCTCGGGAACGCCGCACTTCGGCGCAAAGCTGCGCGATACGCAGTCAAAATCTTTTCCTTTTGCTGTTATGTGCAGCAGCAGACCGTCAAGCTGCATGATCTTCGCCATGTCCGGCGCGCAGGCTCTGACGGCGGCCTCGCTATCCAGAACGCACAGCAGGTCGCGTCCCATGAACGCGGCCGAGGGCTTTGCGCCGATGACATCACGCATCTGCTCGGTTACCTCGACGGGCTTGAGCTCGTAGGCGGGGAATACCATCTCGAGCAGCTCGCCGTTTTTCGTGACTATCAGCTCGCCGCTGAGCGTGTCAAAACGCACCTCGTTAAGCTCCGGCTCGACAAAGCGCAGGATAACATACGCCGTCGCGAGCGTCGCGTGGCCGCACAGGTCGATCTCGCCGCCGGGCGTGAACCAGCGCAGATGATAATTTTTGCCCTCCCTGACGCAGAACGCCGTTTCGGAGAGGTTATTCTCGATAGTTATCTTCATCATCAGCTCATCGTCGAGCCACTTATCCATAACGCAAACCGCCGCCGGATTTCCGGCAAAAACCTTGTCGGTGAACGCGTCAACAACATACTGCTTCATGAAAAATACCTCCTTTTTACGGAGATATTATACTCCGCCGCCTGCGGATTGACAAGCTATCTGCTTTCGAGCACGTTCATGGCCGCGGCGAGCATATCGGCGGCCTCGGCACGGGTGAGCGCGGCGCTGTCGACGTCAGCACTTTGCATTATCCCGCACGCATCGAGATTCGCCGCCGACTGCGCGGCCCAGGTCGGGAGCGCGTCCGAGCTCTCGCAGTTTACATTCGTCAGGCTCAGCAGCCGGTCGAGCATGACTCCGGCCTCGGCGCGGCTTATATCGCTATCCGCGTCGAACACCGCGCCCTGTGCGCCGCTTTTGCCCTTCACCACGCCGTCGCGTACCGCGCTTGCGACGTAGGCGCGCTGCCAGTCGGGGATGCTGCCGTCGTCCGTAAAACCGGTGCTGACCACGCCGCACAGCACATCGGCTCCGGTGACACACAGGCACATGGCGACGAACTCGCCGCGGCTGAGCGTTTTCTGCGGCTCGAAGTAGTATTCGCCGCCGATCTGCTTGCCGATAAACGCGCCGCACTCGGCGAGCTTCACCGCGCTGCAATAGCTGGCGCTGCCGTCCATGTCGACGTAGCTGACGGACTTGTTCTTTTTGAGCCTGATAATAACCGTCGCCTCCTGCGAGCGATCGCCGTTCGCGTCCACGGCCTTATAGCCGAAGTAGTCGCGTCCGCGCTTGCCCTCGGCGGGGGAGTAGATGAAGCTGCCGTCGTCACTGAGCTCTATCGTGCCCTTTTTGGGCCGGGTCGTGATCTCGAAGCTCAGCGCGTCTCCGTCGGGGTCAACGGCGGCGAGCCTGCCGCCGAAGGACACGCCGCGATAGGTCTCAAACTCGAAATTTTCAGCCACCGGCGCGGAAGCATCGGCCATGGCAGGGAAGACGAGCGCACACAGCGCAAGGCAGCACAGCGCCGCCGCAATGTACTTACGCATAACAAAAACCTCCGTAAAACTTTCTACGGAGGTATTTTGTGCGCATTTCACATCAATATGCATTTTTGCGGCGAAAGCCGCGCGAGCCGTGCAAGCAGACAGCCGATAGCTGATAGCTATATGTGTGCGGCTTTACCGCACGGATTGGAATAGACAACCCCACCGGCTCGGCCAAGGCCGATCCACCTCCCCTTACACAGGGGAGGCAATCGCGCCCGACCATGCCGCCGCATCCCATTGGCTCCCCTGCGTAAGGGGAGCTGTCAGCGGCAGCTGACTGAGGGGTCGCACGGTTTCCGCCGCAGTTTCGAGGCCAGGCAACCGCAATAAATGTATCGATAGGAGGCTTAATGCGCCGACAAAAAAACCGGTCGGGGAGACCCCGACCGGCAGTGCGTTGTTTGATTATGCGTTGGGAGTGACCTCTGGAGTGGGGTCAGCAACGATCGTGAATACGAAGGTCTTGGGCATTGCGAAGAAGTCGCCGCCGCGGACGCTTGCGGTCACAATGTACTTACCGGGAGCGGTGGGCATGGTGCTCTTTGCATAGAATTTACCCACGCCGGTGAACCAGTAGTGGATAGAACCGGCGGAAGCGCTGTTAAGGGGCTTGCCGTCCTTGGTGAGAATGCAGAGGCTTGCATCGCCGTCAGCAATTGCCTTAGCCTCGGATACGGTGATCTTGCCGTCGCTGAAAATTACGGGATTCTTCTCGAGCTTCAGACCCTGCCAGTTCTTAAGAACGACAAGAGAACCGGCTGCATAAGCAGGATTGTAGTTATCGTTTACGGCAATCACAAATGCAAAATAAGCACCTGCGTGATCGGGAGTACCGATTGCAATTTTAAAGTTATCTGCTATCTTAGTGATGGTGTTAAGCGTATCGACAAGGTCCTTGAGGTTATCAACGGTGATGCCGTACTTCTTGAGCATTGCGTTGACGAAGAACTTCGTAAGGGGATCTTTGCTTGCATAGTCGACGATCTCGGTCATTGCCGTTTTAAGCTCGCCGATAGTAACGCCTTCCCGAAGCTTGCCCCTGATGGTGTTCGCTTCTTCGTATTTCAGATATTTTACCTGTGCATCGCTGATAGCATCGATGAGTTTGGTCTTGCTTGCGGGGAGATCGATATATGCGACAGACTGCAAATTCGAGTTCTTACCAACGAAGAATTTGTAAATATCAATTGCAGGATCGTTAGGATCGAGAGTTGCGTACGGGTTTTCCTTAGTCTCAAGAGGCTCGCCCGCGTAAATCTTTGCTATGAGGGGGATGCTGACCTTGACGTCAGCCTTCTTTACAGTGAGGTTGCCCTCAACGTAATCACTCGGCTTATAGTCGCTGCCGCCAACATACTTGACACGAATGACCTGCTCGCCTGCGCCCATCCTGGGGCAGTCGAAAGCTGCATTAATTACTTCACAGCCCTTGCCGCCCTCTATGGGGGCAAAAGCCTTGTATTTCTCGAGCTTGTCCTTATCGAGGGGGAGCTTGTCGGTAAATTCAGGAAGAGTTTTCCACTCAAACTTGAAATCATTAATGCTGAGAGTTTCATTTGCAGGAAGGTCGCTGGCTTCCCAGTCGATGACGTTATCGAGGATTGCCTTCTTCATGACATCCGATTCCATGTTATAAGTAATGGATGCATCGGTCTTGAGAACTATCGTGGCCTGCGGACGCTTATCCTCGAGCTTTATTCCTTTAAATACATCAGGATTGTAAGGCTTGTGGTTTGCATCACCGGCATAAGAGAGCTTAATATCAAGGGCGGTGTTGGTAGTCATAAGAGCCTTGAGGCCGGTGAGGCTAAGATCTTCATAGTCGCCAAGAAAATTGAGAGAGGATCTGCACTTGACAGTTACCTCATCAAGAGAAACATCAGCAAGCTCGTTTACAAGTGCCTCGCGGATGTTGGTCAGCGTCTGAGCAACATCGTATTCTTGCTTTGCGTTGAAGCCAACGCCGATAGTTGAAGGCTTATCCTTCGACTCAAACGCCACAGCGCGTCCGTCGGTGAACTTGACCTTTACGTCTTTGGAAGAAGTGCCATAGTAGTTGTCATCGCCTGCGTAGGAGATGGTGAAGGTCTGCTCGCCCTCGGAGAAGTTGTCGGGGTAGCTGAGCTGATCGTAGGTAAGATTTGCGGGAGTAGTGCCGGTGACAACGGTATTGAAGATGGTCTCGTGGAGCTTGGCGTTGTTGACGCTGCCGTCCGCGTTGTAGGGAATAGCGATTTCGGGAACAGTATCGACTACATTGATCGCGCTTTTCAGCTTTGCGACCTTTTTGATGTACACAGCCTGACCGTTGAGGTAAAGCGTGTATGCGCCGTCGGCGTTGTCCTTGAGAGCGGGGTAGGTGTAGGTGGCTTCGGCAGTTAAGTCTTTACCAAAAAGATTACCATACACGTATTTAGGGTCAGTGTATGTTTTACCAAAGACAGGCACATTAGCCTCTCTTGCCTCTTTGGTGTCGTACGTAAGAAGATCATATTTCGATGTTTTATACTTGCCCTTTACAGCGCAGGTATAAGTCCAGTCAAGCGACTGAGCATCGACAGCGTCTGAGTTTTTAAGAAGCGCATTTGCGAGAGCGGTAAGAACCTGCTCATTAGTAAAATTGCTCTTTATGAGCACTTCTTTGGGCTGCTCTATGGATGTCTCTACCAGCTCAGGGGCGGCAGTTTCCTCCGCAAACACGGCCGGGGACACGCCCGTGACCGATGCAAGCATCAGAACAGCAAGCAGCGAAGCGAGAAAACGCTTCAGATTGTATTTCTTCATGCTATGCCTCCATATAAAGATTTTATAAATTTTTATAGCCGAATTGTATATAAACAAGTTACAATGTTCAGCTAACCGACAACATAATAACAAATCGTTTACAAAAAATCAATTAAAATTTTGTCATTTTTCAATACTTTATTATGACAAAATGTACTGACCTGTAGAAGCATTGAAACTGCTGAAAAAGTTGCGCTCAGCGCCCGAAATCGCAGAATTTACCCTTGAAATGCCGCGCAAAAAGTCATATAATATGACACAAATTTTTAGCAGATATAGAATTGAAGTCTAATGCTGTACTCTCAGTCTAAGGAATAAAAAAGAAACAGCCCATCCTGACGGATAAGCTGTTTTTTTGGTGCGAGAGAGGAGACTTGAACTCCCACGTCGGTTGACACACGCCCCTCAAACGTGCCTGTCTACCTGTTCCAGCACTCTCGCGAATTGCTCTTTCTCAAGGGCAAGAGTTATTATAGCAGAGAAACGGAGAATGTCAAGGATTAATTTCAAATTTGCTCACCTTTCTTGCATACACGGCCGTATAAGCTATGCACAGCAGCAGGGAGGCGAGCATGAGCTCTCCGCCATACCGCGGCTGCACGAGATAATAGCGCATGAAGTACGCGTAGTAGCAGTGCAGCGACGCAAGCTCGGCAAATACCGGTACCGGCGCAAAGCTCAGGTCTGACGCGGCCAGCACCAGCGCCAGCACTCCGGGGATGAAGAAATAGCGGTCGTGCATGTGCGGAAGCAGATAGGGGATGCCCATGGCGAGGATCAGCGCAAAGCCGAGGATAACGCGGTCGCTGAGCCTTCTGCGCAGCAGCACCGCCGCGGCATAAACCGCCGCAACGAGCAGAAACGCCGCGATTATCAGGGCTTTCGCGCTGCCCGACGTGTCGTCCTGCCATGAGAACATGCTCGTAAACGACGGCGCGTTATAGTTCATTGCGTCGCCCACCGTGCCCGCCTGCGAAAAGTACAGTGTCAGCGTATCCAACAGCGGCGCGCCCGCAATGACCGCCGGCAGCATGAAAACAACATATGCGGCAGGGAATACGAGAAGCTGCCGCCACTTTATTTTTTTCGCAAGCAGCAGAATGAAAAACACTGGTATCACGAAAACCGCCTGCAATTTGAACGCAAGGCAGGCGGCAAGCGATATCATCGCGCCCGTGCCTCTGCCGCTCATGCCGAGGTACAGAGCGTAAATGCCGAAGAAGGCGTAAATGCTGTCGCACTGCCCCCAGTACGCGCCGTTTGCAACGACCGTGGGGAGGTACAGCACGGCGAGAAATACGCCGAGCAGCCGCGCCCTTGAAGCCGTGTACAGCGACAGGAGCTTCATGCAGCTCCACGCCAGAAGCACGTCAAACAGCACCGACAGCGCCTTTATCATATACAGCTCCGGTATATCGAAGTACGAAAACGCCGCGAGAAAGTACATGTACGGCGGATTATAATTTCCCGGGAAGAAGGCCAGCGCCTTAAAGCCGCCGTTATCGCGGAAAAACTGCGTCCACGGTGCGAGGAAGGTAGTGTAGTCGTCGCTTTCAATATTAAAATAAACTGCGCGGATGACCATCGCCGCGGCGCAGAGAACGAGCGCACAGATAAGCAGCGGCCTGTCGCTCAAAATGCCTCCGCGCCGTAAAAGGAGCATTGCCAGAGCAAAAATGACTATGAGCGATATAACGGTGAAAAAGCTCATTTTACCTCCGTTTCGTACAAAAAAGGCGGCCATCGATTATGACAGCCGCCGAAAAATTCATTTTTCACAAAATATTTCTTGACATAGCTATATATACAATGATAGAATAGCTTGCTATGTTATCTTGTGGTGAAACGACTGGCACCCCAGTGTTTACATTCACAATATACCATCAACCAAACGTAAATACAACACCTATGTGAGCAAAACAAACAACTCACCCGGGCGTTCTTAATTACGATTAAGGAGTGTGTACGAATGCCAAAAGACGTTCTCTACGGCAAAACCCTCAGAAAGAGCTTCGCACGGTATGAAGAGATTCAGGACATGCCCAATCTGCTGGAGATCCAGAAGAAGAGCTACAAATGGTTTCTCGATACCGGCCTGCGCGAGGTGTTCAGGGACACCGACGCGGTGACCGACTATTCCGGAAATCTTGAGCTGAGCTTTGTGGATTATTCCATGGACGAGAAGCCCAAGTACACGGAGGAGGAGTGCAAGGCACGCGATGCGACGTATGCCGCGCCTCTGAAGGTCAGCGTGCGTCTGCGCAATCTCGAAACTGAGGAGATCAAGGAGCAGGAGATCTTCATGGGCGATTTTCCGCTCATGACGGCCGGCGGTACGTTTATCATAAACGGCGCCGAGCGCGTTATCGTCTCCCAGATCGTCCGCAGCCCCGGCGTGTACTATGACAAGACCACCGACCGCAGCATGACGAGCATCTACGCCGCAACGGTCATCCCGTATCACGGCGCATGGCTCGAGTACGAGACCGACGCAAACGACACGTTCTATGTCCGCATAGATAAAAACCGCAAGCTTCCCATCACATGGTTCCTCAAGGCCATGGGAAAGTATGACGAGTCAAGGCCGGAAACCTGGCTTTCCTGCACACCCGACCCGATCATAGGCGCGACCACCAACGAGCGCCTGAAGGAGATCTTCGGCGAGGATGAGCGCATCACCGTCACTATAGATAAGGACACCACCACCAGCCGTGACGAGTGCCTTATGGAGATCTACCGCAAGCTGCGCCCCGGCGATCCCCCCACGGTCGAAAGCGCCGAGTCCCTGCTCGACGGACTGTTCTTTGACCGCCGCCGCTACGACATTTCCAATGTCGGCCGCTATAAGTTCAATAAGAAGCTCGCTCTGCGCGGCAGAATAAACGGCTTTACCCTGGCAATGCCGGTAGCCGACCCCTCCACGGGCGAGATCATCGCCGACGCGGGAGAGGTCGTGTCGCACGACATGGTCGAAAAGATCGACGCTGCCGGCGTTATCGAGGTCTATCTCGATGTTGACGGCAAGACCGTCAAGGTGTTTTCCAACGGCATGGTTCCCCTGCAGAGCATGGTCGATATCGACCCCGCAGAGCTCGGCATCAAGGAAAAGGTTCGCGGCATAGTCCTCAAGAGCCTTATGCAGCAGTACTCCGGCGACGCTCTCAAGGAAGCTATCCTCGAGAATATCGACGTGCTTATTCCAAAGCATATCGTTGTTGACGATATATTCGCCTCGGTAAACTACCTCAACTGCCTTGCCTATGGCATCGGCGAGAAGGACGATATCGACCACCTCGGCAACCGCCGCGTACGCTGCGTTGGCGAGCTGCTGCAAAATCAGTTCCGCATCGGCTTTTCCCGTATGGAGCGTGTTATCCGTGAGCGCATGACCCTTCAGGATCTTGATATCGTAACGCCTCAGAGCCTTATAAATATCCGTCCCGTGACGGCGGCAATAAAGGAGTTTTTCGGCTCAAGCCCCCTGTCGCAGTTCATGGATCAGACAAACCCCCTGTCCGAGCTCACTCATAAGCGCCGTATGTCGGCTCTCGGTCCCGGCGGCCTGAGCCGTGAGAGAGCATCCTTCGACGTCCGCGACGTTCACTACAGCCACTACGGCCGCCTGTGCCCGATCGAGACCCCCGAAGGTCCCAACATCGGCCTTATATCATATCTTGCATCCTACGCGAGAGCAAATGAGTACGGATTCCTCGTCGCACCGTTCCAGAAGGTCGAAAAGGGAACCTGCCGCGTCACCGATCAGGTGGATTACCTGACCGCAGACATGGAGGACAACTACATCGTCGCTCCCGCGACCGAGCCGCGTGACGAGAACGGCTGCCTTATCAATAAGCGTATAACCTGCCGTCACCGCGATGAGATCGTCGAGGTCGACCGCGAAAGAGTCGATTATATCGACATCAGCCCCCGAATGATGGTATCCATTGCGACCGCAATGATCCCGTTCCTTGAAAACGACGACGCAAACCGTGCGCTTATGGGCGCGAACATGCAGCGTCAGGCGGTTCCTCTCATGGTAACTCAGGCGCCTATCGTCGCTACGGGTATCGAGCACAAGTGCGCAGTCGACTCAGGTGTTGTAGTCCTTGCAGAGGGCGACGGCGAGGTCGTTCGCTCCGACGCTCAGAACATCACCATCAAGTACGATGACGGTGAGATCACAAACTACAAGCTCATCAAATTTGCCCGTTCCAACCAGGGTACCTGCGTAAACCAGAGGCCTGTCGTCTCTCTCGGAGAGCGCGTGCATGAGGGCGACGTCATCGCAGACGGCCCGAGCACCAAGGACGGCGAGATATCCCTCGGCAAGAACATCCTCGTCGGCTTCATGACCTGGGAGGGATACAACTACGAGGATGCTATTCTGCTTAACGAGCGCCTTGTCATGGAGGACGTGTTCACGTCCATCCACGTCGAGGAGTACGAGTGCGACGCACGCGATACCAAGCTCGGACCCGAGGAGATCACCCGCGACATCCCCGGCGTAGGCGACGATGCGCTCAAATATCTCGACGAGCGCGGCATAATTACCGTCGGCGCGGAGGTTCGTGCCGGTGATATCCTCGTCGGCAAGGTCACCCCTAAGGGCGAGACCGATCTGACGGCTGAGGAGAGACTGCTTCGTGCGATCTTCGGCGAAAAAGCGAGAGAAGTGCGCGATACCTCACTTAAAGTTCCGCACGGCGAGAGCGGCATAATAGTCGATGTCAAGGTCTTCACCCGCGAAAACGGCGACGAGATGAGCCCCGGCGTAAATCAGGTCGTTCGCGTATACATTGCTCAGAAGCGTAAGATCTCCGTCGGCGATAAGATGGCAGGCCGCCACGGCAACAAGGGCGTTGTTTCCCGTATTCTCCCGCGTGAGGATATGCCGTATCTGCCCGACGGTACTCCGCTTGATATAGTCCTCAATCCCCTGGGCGTTCCGTCACGTATGAATATCGGTCAGGTTCTTGAGGTTCATCTCGGCTACGCCGCTCAGGCGCTCGGCTGGAAGGTAGCAACGCCTATCTTCAACGGTGCAAACGAGTCAACCATCCGCGATACTCTGCGTCAGGCAGGTCTGCGAGAGGACGGCAAGAGCGTCCTGTACGACGGCCGCACGGGCGAAAAATTCGATAACGACGTTACCGTCGGCTGGGTTTACTTCCTTAAGCTGCACCACCTGGTCGATGATAAGATTCACGCCCGCAGCACCGGCCCATACAGCCTTGTTACGCAGCAGCCTCTCGGCGGCAAGGCTCAGTTCGGCGGCCAGCGCTTCGGCGAAATGGAGGTTTGGGCTCTCGAGGCTTACGGCGCGGCATATACTCTGCAGGAGATACTCACCGTTAAGTCCGACGATGTCACCGGACGTGTGCGTACCTACGAGAGTATTGTTAAGGGCAACAATATTCCTCAGCCCGGCGTTCCCGAATCATTCAAGGTACTCGTTAAGGAGCTTCAGTCCCTGTGTCTCGATATCCGGGTTCTCGATAAGGACGGTCAGGAGATCGAGCTGAAGGACGATGATGAGGATGAGTTCATTCCCAAGATGAAGGACGAGATGTATGACACTATGTCCGATGATGAGGATATCGAGGCCGAGGGCTACACGATCGAGGACATTCCCGAGTCCGATGATGACGATTTCGGCTTCATGTCCGATGATGATTACAGTGAGGAGGATGAATAATAATGAGTTTTACACCGTTTGACGCCATCAAAATAGGCATTGCCTCCCCTGAAATGATACTCTCATGGTCCTCCGGTGAGGTCACCAAGCCCGAGACCATCAACTACCGCACCCTCAAGCCTGAGCGCGACGGTCTTTTCTGCGAGCGCATATTCGGACCGACCAAGGACTGGGAGTGCCACTGCGGCAAATACAAGAAGATCAGCTACAAGGGCAAGATCTGCGACCGCTGCGGTGTTGAGGTCACAAAGAGCAAGGTCCGCCGCGAGCGCATGGGTCATATAGAGCTGGCAGCCCCCGTTTCGCATATCTGGTACTTCAAGGGTATCCCCAGCCGCATGGGACTGCTGCTCGACCTCACTCCGAGAGTGCTCGAGAAGGTTCTGTACTTTGCAAATTATATAGTTACCGATCCCGGCTTTACTCCGCTGGAAAAGTGCCAGATACTCACCGAAAAAGAGTACCGCGACATGCGCGAGAAGTACGAGGATGATTTCGATGCCGGTATGGGCGCCGAAGCTATAAAAAAGCTACTGCAGCAGATCGACTGCGAGCAGCTTTCCGCTCAGCTCAGAGAGGAGCTGGCGAACGCCTCCGGTCAGAAGAAGGCAAAGCTCGTCAAGCGCCTTGAGGTCGTTGAGGCCTTCCGACAGAGCGGCAACAAGCCCGAGTGGATGATAATCGACATTCTGCCGGTCATCCCGCCCGAAATCCGCCCCATGGTACAGCTTGACGGCGGCCGCTTTGCCACAAGCGACCTCAACGATCTGTACCGCCGTGTAATTAACCGCAATAACCGCCTGAAGAGACTTATCCAGCTCAACGCGCCCGACATCATCGTGCGCAACGAAAAGCGCATGCTTCAGGAAGCCGTCGATGCACTTATCGACAACGGCCGCCGCGGCAGAGCCGTCACCGGCGCAAACTCACGTGCCCTCAAGTCCTTGTCGGATATGCTCAAGGGTAAGCAGGGACGCTTCCGTCAGAACCTGCTCGGTAAGCGTGTAGACTACTCCGGCCGAAGTGTTATCGTTGTCGGGCCCGACCTTAAGATCTATCAGTGCGGCGTTCCCAAGGAAATGGCTATCGAGCTGTTCCGTCCCTTCGTGATGAAGAAGCTCGTCGAGGACGGTGTTGCCAACAACATTAAATCCGCAAAGAAAATGGTCGATAAGCAGCGCACAGAAGTTTGGGATGCGCTTGAGGTTGTCATTAAAGAGCACCCCGTGCTCCTCAACCGTGCGCCTACGCTGCACCGTCTCGGCATTCAGGCGTTTGAGCCCATTCTTGTCGAGGGACGTGCGCTCAAGCTGCATCCGCTGGTGTGTACAGCGTATAACGCCGACTTCGACGGCGACCAGATGGCCATCCACGTTCCGCTGTCAGCGGAGGCACAGGCTGAGGCTCGAATCCTCATGCTCTCGGCAAATAACCTTCTGCGACCGCAGGATGGCCACCCCGTAACCGTTCCTACGCAGGATATGATCCTCGGCTCCTACTATTTGACCATGAAGCGCATCGGCAAGGCCGAAAAGGGCGCGGAGCATGTCTTCGTGACCGACCCCGGCGATACGGAGCTCCCCGCAAACGAGATCGTCGACGGCGATGAATTTGTCGAGGCGGAGGCTCGAGCAGCGGCCGAGGGCGGCAAGGCTCCGTCCTACAAGCCCCTGCTCATATACCGTGATTCCAGCGAGGCTGTTATGGCATACAGCCAGGGAGAGGTCGGCCTGCATGCGCCTATCCTCGTTCGCGTGACCAAGACCTTTGGAGGCGTGGAAAGATCAAAGCTCATCGAGAGCACTGTCGGCCGGATCATCTTCAACGAAAAGATCCCTCAGGATCTCGGCTATGTCGACAGAACCGATCCGGAGTCAGCATTCGATCACGAGATAGGCTTCCAGGTCGGCAAAAAGCAGCTCGGAGATATCATCGACCGCTGCATCAAAAAGCATGATTTCACCATTTCCGCAGAGGTGCTTGACGGCATCAAGGCAATGGGCTATAAGTATTCAACCAAGGGTGCTATCACGATTTCCATCGCCGATATGACCGTTCCCGATGCGAAAAAGACCCTGATAAACGAGACCGAGGATAAGGTCCTCGCAATAGAGCGTCAGTTCAAGCGCGGCTTTATCACCGATGATGAGCGCTATCGCCTTGTCGTTTCCGAATGGGAAAAAACCACCAAGGACGTCACCAGTGCGCTGCAGAACTGTCTGGATACCTACAATCCTATTTACATGATGGCGAACTCCGGTGCCCGCGGCTCCATGAATCAGATCCGTCAGCTTGCCGGTATGCGCGGCCTTATGGCCAACACCTCCGGCAAGACCATAGAGATCCCTATTAAGGCAAACTTCCGTGAAGGCCTGAGTGTTCTGGAGTACTTCATCTCCTCCCGAGGCGCTCGTAAGGGCCTGGCCGATACTGCGCTTCGTACCGCGGACTCAGGTTACCTCACACGCCGAATGGTTGACGTCTGCCAGGAAGTTATCATCCGTGAGAATGACTGCGGAACTCACGACGGCGTTTGGGCGTCGGCTGTCTACGACAAGGGTCAGCTCGTCCAGTCCTTCGGCACCAGCATCCACGGAAGATTCCCGGCGGTTCCCATCTGCGATCCGCAGACAGGCGAGGTGCTGTTTGATACCGACCATATGCTCATGCCGGCAGATGCCGAGATTCTTGAAGCTCACGGCATAGAGCGTGTGCTTATCCGCAGCGTTCTGTCCTGCGAGGCTCGCACCGGCGTGTGCGCACGCTGCTACGGCATAAACCTTGCCATCGGCCAGCCCGTCAGTGCAGGAGAAGCGGTCGGCGTCATCGCGGCTCAGTCTATCGGCGAACCCGGTACTCAGCTTACCATGCGTACCTTCCACACCGGCGGCGTAGCCGGCGACGATATCACCCAGGGTCTTCCCCGTGTCGAGGAGCTGTTCGAGGCCCGCAAGCCCAAGAAGATGGCGGTTCTTGCGGAGATATCCGGCACGATCTCCATTGAAGAGACTAAGAAGGGCGCTTTGTTTGCGATAAGCGTCATCAGTGAGGAGGAGGGCGATACAAGAGTATACACCGTGCCTCACTCGGCAGGAATCCTGGTCAAGAACGGTGACCACGTTGATAAGGGTCAGGAGCTCACCAGCGGTGCGCTCAGCCCGCACGATGTCCTGCGTATCCGCGGCATTGACGACGATCAGTACGGCCGCCCCGGTGTCCGCACCTATATCATCCAGGAGGTTCAGAAGGTCTACCGTCAGCAGGGCGTTGATATCAACGATAAGCATATAGAGATCATCGTCCGCCAGATGATGCGCAAGGTCAAGATAGAGGAGTCCGGCAGCACCGACCTGCTCTCCGGCGCAACAGTCGATATCGGCGAGCTCAAGGCGGCAAACCGCAAGATCGAGGAGCGCATCGAGGCAGGCGAGGAGGGCCTGAGCAAGGCTACCTATACCCAGCTTCTTATGGGTATCACCAAGGCCTCCCTTGCGACCGAGAGCTTCCTTTCGGCAGCGTCCTTCCAGGAGACCACAAAGGTTCTTACCGAGGCCGCCATCAAGGGCAAGGTCGATCACCTTGTCGGGCTTAAGGAAAACGTCATCATCGGTAAGCTCATCCCGGCCGGTACCGGACTTTCCATGTACCGCGACTTCGAGGAGAAGACCGACGATACCGTCACCGACGATCCTGCGCAGTACGTCGATCTCTCCGCACTCGTCGGCAAGACCAACGCACTCTAAGCCAATAGATAAAAAAGAAGCCGTCCAGTGGACGGCTTCTTTAGCAGGCTGCAAAATCTCGTCAATGCACAAAGCGTTGCCGAGATTTTTTGCGACCGGGGTGATTTTTTGCGCGCTTCACGCTTCACAGCAGCGCATTATCATTGCAGCAGCTTCCGCGCGTGTTATAGAGCTGTTTGGCTTAAAACAGCCATCGGAATATCCGTATATTATCCCGGAGGATGCAGCCCAACTAACGGCAGAACTTGCGTAATGGCTTACGCTGTGGATATCTGCAAAGCTGAAATCCTCACCGCCGCAGGACGGTGCGCCCGCAAAGCGATACAGCATTGCGGCCGCCTCCTGACGGCTGACATTTGCGTCAGGGAGAAAGCTGCCGTCGGAGCAGCCGGTGATGATACCTCGGCCGTATGCCCATGCGACTGCACTTGAGTACCAGGCGGATGAAGAAACATCGGCAAACGACGCAGTCTCAGCAACTGAGGGGCTTCCTGACAGCCGATAGAGCACACAGGCGAACATGGCACGCGACATATTCAGATTCGGCGCGAAGACTGAGCCGCCGATACCGCACATAATGCCGCCTAAATCATTATACGCAGCAGCCTCAGCGTACCATTCATCACCATTGATATCTGCAAAAAGACCGTTAAGGTCAGGCTTTTCAACCTTGGATGTCATATAATCGTCGGGGAGAGTGTGCATCCATGCGATGCACGTTTCCGCATAGTGCGCGGAAATTATCGGCGATATGTTTGCTATAAGGGTCGCTGCAATGTCCGGGTTCTTTACCACGAATTTTGTGAGCCTTGTGAGAAGGACACTTAACGCCGTGCGAAGACCCTGCGCGTCAAAATCAGTGATACCGGCCTCGTTGAGGCTTTCAAAAAACAGCTCCTCAACCGTTTTGTATGCCCTGCTCGACTGGACATCGGAAGCGTCATATCCGCTTATGATATTAAAAAGATTATCCTTCAGCTTTTGACCGAATATTTTGAATAATAACTCATAGTCAAACTGCTTTCTGTCAAATATAACTGCCAGCACTTCGGCAAGGCTGTCCTGAACGTTTTCGGAATAATCCTCGCGGGAAGAGACAAAGTCTGTGATCATAGCGTCTGTGAACATCTTATAATATTGCTTTTGCGTCATTTTGCTGCCGGAAAAGGCTCTGAAGCTGCCGTCTTTAGCAGATCTTATGCCGATGTACTTGAAATCGTCTATGGAATAGCTGCCGCCGTTATTCGGAATGGTATCAAACTCATCGACCATTGCAGCCTTGAGCTCGTTATAGTCGGAATCGCCCTTAGTTGGATATGTGTGATCAACACCGTATCGCGAAAAGCCCCACTGATTGAAAACCACATATGTAACGAGGTCATTTTCGTTAACAATATTGTGTATGTTGCCGTATAAGAGCGCGTCGGTATCCTTTGCGGTAGTGCCCATTGGCGGCTCAAAGCAGTAGCAGTAGAGATCATGACGCATAAGCTTCGCGGGACCGAGGTCATATCCGCGGTCGAGCTGTGCAGCGGCCATATTTGCTGCCGCTGCCGAACGACTGTAGCCGGCCATCCAAACCTTTACGGGGCCGCTGATGCCATTCTCGGAGATGAACTGCTTAAGATAGCCTAGAACCTGTTCGCTTGCCAGCGAGAAGCCCTCATGGTCTCCCGATGAACCGATTACGGCGTTTCCGCCCCATTCTCTGCGGTAGAAATTTCCGCGGATGCCGACGGCTATGAGCGTATAATCATTATAGTTATCCTTGACGCTTTTGCTGGCGGCGCAAACGCCGATGGAGTTCATTTCTGGCTTTTTGCCGAACCATTCGTTTGAAGAAATATTTTCAAAGCCGCATTGCTGCATCATGGATACGAAGTTTCTATCCTCATCACTGCGCGTTTGGGCGTCTTTGCTCGAAAACGCGGCGAGTGCAAGCGCAAGCGATGCCTCTGCAAGGTCCTGCCTGTAAATATAGCCGCTCTTGCCAAAATAATTGTCGCTGTACGAAAAATAGGTCTCATAGTCATGAGTGTTTTCGCTGCCATGGCCTGAGCAATACCGCACTGTGCCACTTATTTCGCCGTCGGCATACGCAGCAGGGAATAAAGAGACAAGCATTATCAGCGCAAGCAGCATGCTTAACGTTCTTTTCAACATCGTGTGAGCTCCTTTTAGTTCTTTCTCAATATAATTGTAATAATTATATCAGTAAAGCGAAAATCAGTAAAGCGAAAATTTAACCATTACAAAAGTGGCACATGTGTCGAAAAAATTAATAATTAATTTAATAATTAATAAAGTGAACATATAAAATTCAAAAACATGGCTCGTTTTTGTGTAAAAAAATCTTGACTGAATTTGTGTAATATGCTACAATTTCAGTCTGTGTGGGTTTAGTGCGCCCAAAAGCGAAAAATCCACGCAAAAACCTTGAATTTCAAGGAATTTTTCAAGAAAGGAGAAATGAAAATTGCCTACGTTTAACCAGCTGGTGAGAAAAGGCAGAGAGAAGTCGACCTACAAGTCCAACTCCCCCGCAATGCAGAAGGGTCTCAACACCCTGAAGAATTGCGAGACCGACCTGAGCTCCCCTCAGAAGAGAGGCGTCTGCACCGCAGTTCGTACCTCCACCCCCAAGAAGCCTAACTCGGCACTGCGTAAGATCGCCCGTGTGCGTCTGACTAACGGTTACGAAGTCACCGCTTACATTCCCGGTGTCGGCCACAACCTTCAGGAGCATAGCGTTGTTATGATCCGCGGCGGCCGTGTCAAGGACCT
>ULTU01091506.1_pt1 | contig 18678 bp, 14 predicted proteins | sample 1957861 | NCBI WGS metagenome assembly ULTU01 (sample SAMEA4835742, study PRJEB28245) | human gut metagenome | biome: gut microbiome; material: fecal sample | place: Denmark | collected 2008
GGGGGCATACGATGGGAGCTGCCGGCATTCTCGAAACCATCATCAGCATGAAAGCAATTGATGATGATACGATTTTGGGAACCAGAGGTTTTTCTGAACTGGGAGTTTCCGGTAAAATGAATATCTGTGCTGAAAACCGACCGACAGACAAGAAAGGCTTCATCAAGATGTTGTCTGGATTCGGAGGTTGTAATGCTACAATATGGGCAGCCAAAAACCCAGAAAGAGAGAATATCGCTTTATCGCAGAAAGAACAGCAGGAATGTGAATTCACGACCACTCATGCGATAAGAATTACTCCCGAAGAGGTCGTATTAGACCATCAGAAGCTTTGGGAAGGAAATCAAAATGCGAATGAGAAACTGGAGGAACAGGAAGGAAAGGAACATCATTCTCTCCTGACGACTCTCTACAAACAGATGATAGGCAATTATCCGAAATTCTACAAAATGGATGGGCTCAGCCGCCTGGGGTTTGTGGCTTCTGAAATCCTATTGAATGCTGAAAAGGGAGATACGGACGTAGAAAGGAGAGAAGAGGAAGGGGAAAGGCTACTGGAGGAAAGGGCAATCATCTTTTTCAACCATTCCTCTTCCATCGCCTCTGACAGGAACTATAAGGAATCAATAAACGATAAAGACAATTATTTTCCAAGTCCTTCCATCTTCGTCTATACGTTGCCTAACATCGTAACGGGCGAGATTGCCATCAGGAATCACTTTCATGGTGAAACCTCCTTCTTCATCCTGCCCGATAAAGACGAAAGGATGATGGAGGAAATTCTACAGGCTTCCTGTCGGGACGCTCAAAGCAAGAGTTTCCTGACGGGTTGGATTGATTATGAAGACGAAAGGCATTTCGAAGCGGATCTGAAGATCGAGAAAATGAGAAATTACAAATGAGAAATAAAATATTAAAATCATATAAATAAAATCGTATGGAAGAATTGATTAAAGAACTCAAGGAGGAAATCATAGAGGCATTAAACCTCGAAGAAATGACTCCTGAAGATATTGATGAGAACGATGCGCTCTTTGGAGACGGACTGGGACTGGACTCGATTGATGCGCTGGAACTCATCGTCTTGCTGGATAAAAAATATGGAATCAAGTTGGCTAACCCTGCTGAAGGTAAGGCTATTTTCAAAAGTATTGCCACGATTGCAGACTATGTGAGCAAGAACAGAAAGAAATGAATATTGCTATCACAGGCGAAGGCATTATTTCTGCCATCGGCACCAATAAAGAGGAAGTGTTGCAGTCTCTGCTCGCCCATAAGTCGGGAATCAAAGAGATGCAATTTCTACAGTCGGTTCATCACGAACTGCCTGTAGGAGAGGTCGCTTTGTCTAATGAGCAAATGAAAAAACGGCTCGGCATTCCAGAAAAACAACTGATGAGCCGCACAGAACTCATGGGAATCCTTGCCATCCGGCAAGCCCTGGAGGATGCTGGAATCGACCTTTCTTCTGTCTCTGCTTCCAACAAGAAGATCGTCCTCGTTTCGGGAACGACGGTTGGCGGAATGGACCTTACTGAACAGAGTTTCAACCCACTCTACGAGCAATTTCAGTCACAGCAGGAAACAAAGGTGGAAGAACTGGCTTTTCTCAACCACCACGATGGAGGCAACTGCACACAGAAGATTGCTGATTATTTCAGAAATGAATCGGCAACAGGACAAAGTGGATTTGATGAATTGACCACCATCTCTACAGCCTGTTCTTCTGCCGCCAACGCCATCATGTTGGGAGCCAAACTATTAGAAGCCGGTGAAGCAGACATCGTTGTTGCCGGAGGTTCAGAAGCTCTTTCCCGCTTCCATCTCAACGGTTTCAATTCCCTGATGATTCTCGACAAGAAGCGCTGCCGCCCGTTTGATGCAACCCGCGCAGGATTGAACTTGGGAGAAGGAGCTGCATTCGTTGTCTTGGAATCAGAATCTGCAGCCCGCCATCAGGGGAAAACACCCCATGCTTACCTTACCGGTTATGGCAATGCCTGCGATGCATACCACCAGACCGCTTCGTCTGAGAATGGAGAAGGAGCTTTCCTGGCGATGAAAGAAGCCTTGAATATGGCACACATAGAACCGGAGGACATCCAATATGTAAATGCACATGGTACAGGAACTCCCAATAATGACCAGAGCGAATCCGAATCTCTCAAACGGTTATTTGGCAGGAAGATGCCTTGGATTTCAAGTACAAAATCATTTACCGGACATACTACCAGCGCCTCGGGAAGCATAGAGGCGGTCATCTGTCTGCTTGCCATGCAGCATCATTTCATCCCAGCCAATCTCGGTTGGGAAAAACAGATGGAAAACGGTATTATTCCTTGCACAGGCATCGAAAACGTAAGGCTGGAAAATGTTCTCTGCAATTCCTTTGGATTTGGCGGAAATGACAGTTCGCTCATTTTTTCTACTCATCCGACAGAAGAGGAAGCAACACAGACAAAAGGGGAGCCTCAGCAGACTGCCAGCAACATCCGTATTCTTTCAACTGTAGAGATTAACTCAGAAGAGGATTTGTCCGACATCCGCAAATATGTAAAGCCATTAGAAGCCAGGAGAATGGGCAAGATCATGAAAAGTTCATTACTCTCCTCTTTAGAGGCTTTGGAAAAAGCAGGAATAGCCACCCCGGATGCCATCATCACGGGCACTACTTATGGATGTTTGGAAAATAGTGAGAAATTGCTTGTCCAACTGAAAGAAGAAGGGGAAGAAATGCTCAAACCTACTTATTTCATGCAGAGTACCCACAACACCATAGGCAGCAATATTGCGATCAAGACCCATTGTCATGGTTACAACATCACCTATACGCAGGGCGAAGATTCTCTTGACTGGGCCATCCGTGATGCGAAAATGCTATTAGCAAGTGGAAAAGCAAAAACGGTTTTGGTGGGCTGCCATGATGAAAGCACCCCGCTATTAAACCAGTTAAGAACACAGAGTGGAGAAAAGACCTTGCCTTCCATCCATTCTATAGCGATGGTATTATCATGTGGCGAGTAATATTTTTAGCTATCACACAGAGCATGCTTTTAGCGGCAGGACAGGTATGTCTGAAGTTTGCCCTACAGAAAATGCATCCCTTCGGTTGGACAAGAGATTTCTGGCTAAGTCTCCTGTTCAACTGGCAGTTTGCCTGCTGTGGACTTTTCTTCGGCGCAGCCTCCCTCCTATGGATGTATATTGTAAAACATTTCCCGCTCAGCGTTGCTTACCCGATGGTGAGCATCACATACATCTTCGGAATGTTGGCAGCCATCCTGTTCTTTCATGAACAAGTGTCTGTCTGGAAATGGTTAGGTATTGGGTTCATCATGATAGGTTGTTGCCTCATCGCAAAATGATGCCTCATCAATATAGATTCATCGCAAAATAGATTTAACGAATAATAGATAATCAAGATGAAAAAGTTATTGTTTTTAATCATGTTTATCAGCTTATGCCTTTCTTCCATCTCTGCCCAGCAGAAGGTGAACGAGGCACAAGTCAGGCAGCAGATAGGCGCTGTTGCCTCCCGCATGAAGTCGATGCAATGCGATTTCGTACAGACCAAGCATCTCAGAATGCTCAATGAGAAAATGGTTTCACGGGGCAAGATGTATTACCAGCAGGGCAACAGACTCAGATGGGAATACACCTCTCCTTATGCTTATACATTTGTAATCAACGGTTCCAAAGTTCTCATCCGGCAAAATAAGCGGAGCGATGTGATCAACGTGAACCAAAGCAAGGTGTTCAAGGAAATAGCCCGCATCATGATGAATAGCGTCGTGGGAAATTGCCTCAACGACAAGAGGGATTTCAAAGTCTCACTTACCGGTTCTTCTTCTGAATACATCGCCACGCTCTATCCTCAACAGAAACAGATGAAAATGCTGTTTCAAAAAATCATACTCCACTTTCATAAAACAAGATCTGTGGTTACCCGGGTGGAACTCATAGAGAAAAAGGGAGACAGAACGATTATTGAACTGAAAAATATCAAGACCAATGCTGCCATCAATACGAATGTTTTTCAAGTCAATTAGTCTTTGTGGACTCTTTTCCCTATTTCCCCTCCTACCCATTTCAGCCCAAGACATCGCAGACCAGCATCCTTTACCCGACAGTATCGGGAGCAAGATGAAATATAATGCGTCGATTGAGATGAAGAAAGGTTATCTGAGCGGAATTTGCATGCTGATAAGAGATAAGGACGGCTACAAGGGAAGCATTTTCAATGAATTTGGAATCTCTGTTCTCGACTTTACCTACCAGCCGGTCACAGGAAAAGTGAAACTGGAAAATGTCATCCAGTTGCTTGACAAATGGTACATCAAACGCCTGCTCAAGCAAGATCTCTCCCAGGTTATCAAAAACCTTCAAAATGGCATTTCCATATACGATAATAAAAAATACAAAATCCATTATCAATTCACAGAACTGAAAGAAACGATGGAGGAAAAAGAGAATATGGAGGATAAAGAAAGAATGGAGAAAAAGTGGAATTGGAGGAAAAAGAGGATTTGAAGGAAAAAGTGGAATTGGAGGAAAAAGTGGATAAAAAACAAAAATAAACAGGACGATGCAACTGAAAAATCATCTTTATACAATTGTAGAAACAGACAAACAGGGAAACTTGCAGCAGAAGGAAGCAGCAGGCTTACAGCAGAAAGAAGCAGCAGGCTTACAGCAGAAATGCCAAGAAGTTCTTTCGAGCAGAAGCAATACTTCCTTTCGTCTTCGCCTCAACCCTGAGCATTTCATCTATCAGGCTCATTTCCCTGGCGAACCTGTTACGCCAGGAGTCTGCATTCTACAAATCGGAAAGGAATTATTAGCAGAACTTCTCCAGGAATCTTTGGAGATTACCCACGTCAAAAACGTGAAATTCCTCTCTGTTATTTCTCCTCTTAAAGAAAAGGAAATCTCTTATACCTTCAAGAAAATTGAAACTTCAGAAGATTCCAAAGAGGTTAAAGCACAAATCATCGTTGCTTCCGATGAAGAGACAAAAGCTAAAATCTCTTTCACGTGCAGAAACAAATGAGAAATGACAAATGAGAAAGGGAGGAGGAAATTAATAAAGGAATAAATGGAAGATAAGTTGGAACAACAGAAAAGACTTTTAAGAGCAAGAGGAATCTGCGTGATCATCCCTACTTTCAATAATGAGAAAACCATTGGGGAAGTAGTGAAGGAGACGCTCTGCTTTTGTGATGATGTCATTGTCGTCAATGATGGCTGTACAGACAGTACTGCTCAGATCATTGGGGAGATTGACAACATTACTGTTGTCGCTTATTCTCAAAACCGAGGTAAGGGCTACGCTCTCCAGCAAGGTTTCAGAAAAGCCTTGTCCATGGGATTTGCCTACGCCATTACATTAGATGCGGATGGTCAGCATAAGCCTGAAGATATTCCGCTCTTTCTGAAAGCCAATCAGGAACATCCGGGAGCTCTCATCATTGGAGCAAGACCTCTCCAAGGTGTTGAACGTTCCAAGGGAAGTGATTTTGCCAATCAATTCTCCAACTTCTGGTTCTTCGTACAAACAGGCAAACGATTGGAGGATACCCAGACCGGTTATCGCCTCTACCCTCTGCACAAGTTCCACGGCTTATCCCTGCTCACCAACAGATACGAAGCCGAATTGGAACTCTTGGTTTTCGCCTCCTGGCACGGAACGGAGATTGTTTCCATCCCTATCCAGGTATATTATCCGCTACGCAAAGAACGGGTAAGCCATTTCCGACCAGGCATGGATTTCGCTCGCATCAGCCTCCTCAACACCCTATTGTGTGTGTTGGCAATTATCTATGGTCTGCCTTGCCGTCTTTACCGCAAGATGGCAACATTTCTGAGAACGGCTTATTCCCTGTCGTTCTTCCTCTTCTTTATGATGGTCATCATCACGCCCTTGGCCTGGCTCTACATCAAAATCGGAAGGATAACCGAAAAGAAACAGGTTCGGCTCCATGAACTGATCTATCATGCAGCCAGATTTGTGATGATTCATCACGGCATACCCGGCACTAAATTCATCAGAAAAGTAGGCGGAATGATCATCAAGGGAAAAGAAACGGGAAAATTCGATTTTGATAAGCCCCGCATCATCATCTGCAACCACCAGTCGCATTTGGATCTGATGTGCCAACTGGTCTTTACACCCAAGATTGTGTTTCTGACAAACCAATGGGTTTGGAACAATCCTACTTATGGCTTTCTGATTCGTCATGCAGAATATCTTCCCGTAATAGAGGGTCTGGAACCGCTGATGCCGCAACTCCGTTCGCTGACAGATCGGGGTTACAGTATTGCCGTTTATCCCGAAGGAACCCGTTCCAAGGACTGTCGTATAGGCAGATTCCATCAGGGAGCATTCTATCTGTCGCAGGAACTCGGATTGGAAATATTGCCTATGTACCTTTATGGACCAGGCAAAATCCTCCCTAAAAAAACCTACCATCTGCGCAAGGGTATCTTCTATATCGAAGTGGGAAATCCGATAAGCAGGAAGGAATTGCAAGCCATGGGAGAATTGAGAAAACAAGCCTCTACATTGCGCAAACAATATAAGGAGAAATACGAAGAAATCGCAAACGAAATAGAAAAAAGAGTCTGAATTGAAAAGAGTTATTATTATAGGAAGTGGACTGGGAGGTCTGTCATGTGGCGTGATTTTAGCCAAGAATGGTTATCACGTTACGCTGTTGGAGCAGTCGCAGCAAATAGGCGGTTGCTTACAATGCTTCTATCGCCATGGTGCCAAGTTTGAAACCGGAATGCACTTTATCGGAAGTGCTGCAGAAGGTCAGACTCTGTCCAAACTGATGCGCTATCTGGAGATAGACAGGGATGTGCAACTTTCCCAACTGGATCCTTCCGGTTATGATGTGGTAGCCTTAGCTGGCAAGAAATACAAGTTTGCCAATGGCAGAGAGAATTTCATCCGTCAGATGACAGAATACTTTCCAGACCAACATGAGAATCTCATCAGATATTACGATCTGGTGGAAAAAATCGCCCAGGCTTCTTCCCTGCACGCTCTGAAAGATGCAGAATCAGATTCCGTCATCAACACAGAATACCAGCTGCGCTCCATCAACGAGGTAATTGACGAACTGATTACCGACCCTACCCTGGCGAAAGTACTGGTGGGCAATCTCCCCCTCTATGCAGCAGAGAAAGACAAGACTCCCTTCTCTACCCATGCCTTCATCATGGATTTCTACAACCAGAGTGCTTACCGCATAAAGGGAGGAAGCGATTCTGTTGCCCAAGCACTTGCCAATACACTCCAGAGATACGGAGGAGAAATACTTACTCTCCATCAGGCAAGACACATCGTCTGCGACGACAAACAGGCAACGGGAATAGAGGTCTGGAACAAAAAGGAAAAGAAAACCGTATTCTTCCCTTGCGACTACGTGATTTCAGATGCGCACCCCAAACGCACCTTAGAAATGCTCGACACCAAACTGATACGGCCTGCCTACAGAAACCGCATCAACAGCATTCCACAAACAGCAGGCTGCTTCTCTGTTTTCCTGCGGTTCAAGGAACATGAAGTGCCCTACCTCAACTACAATTACTATGGTTATCAAGGCAATACGCCATGGAATTGTGAAAATTACTCGGAAGCATCCTGGCCCAAAGGATTTCTGTACATGCATTTCTGTGCAGACTCCACACCAACAACCTACGCTTCATCAGGAGTTATTCTCTCCTATATGAAGATGGAAGAAGTGGCCCGCTGGAAAGGTTCTTCCGTAGGAAAGAGAGGAGAGGAATATGAAACTTTCAAGCACCAGAAAGCAGAAAAACTGCTGGACGTTGTGGAGACTCATTTCCCTGGACTCAGAGATCATATTGCGGAATACTATACTGCCACCCCACTCACCTATCTCGACTATACGGGAACAGAGGACGGAGCCATGTATGGTATTGCCAAAGACATCACGAAGGGAGCTGCATACAGGGTGCCCCAACGCACCAAAGTGCCTAATGTATTTCAGACAGGACAAAACATCAACTCCCACGGAATGTTGGGAGTCCTGGTAGGAACCATCGTAACTTGCTCGGAGTTTCTGACTGCCAGGACCATTTACGAACAGATAAAAAAATGTAACGAATGAAGACGGCTATCATCATAGGAGGAGGTTTGGGAGGACTGTTTACTGGAGCCATCCTTGCCAAGGAAGGCTTACGGGTTACTGTGCTCGAAAAGAACGCTACGGCTGGTGGCGGGCTGCAGAGTTTCCATCGCTTCGGTGAATCCTTTGATACAGGAATGCACGTCATAGGCGGAATGCAACCTGGCGGAAACATCTACCGCATCTGCGAATACTTGGGCATCCTGGACCAGGTGAAAATCAAAGATGTAGATGCAGACTGTACAGACTGCCTTTACTTTGCAGAAGACCAGCAGACCTACCAGCTCCAGAAAGGAAAAGAAGGTTTCATCAACTCTTTATCCGCTTATTTCCCGGAAGAACGGGAAAATCTGCAACGCTATGTAGATGCCATATTTGCCATTAGCGACTCCATCGACCTGTTTCATCTCCGTCCTACGACCGATTTCCTTCAGGTTCATACCGATGAGTTTCTGATGGCAGCAGATGCTTTTGTTGCAAAATACATCCAGAATCGCAAGCTCCGGAGCATCGTTTCCTACATGAATCCGCTTTATGGAGGCCGACAGGACGAGACTCCCGCCTTTGTCCACGCCATCATCTCCACCCTCTACATCCAAGGCACCAGCCGGTTTGTGGGAGGAAGTCAACATTTTGCCCAACTGCTTGTTTCTGTAATCGAACAGGCAGGAGGAAAGGTGCTCACCCATACAGAAGTAGAATGGGTGGAAGTCAACAACCGTCATGTGGAGTACGTAAGAACCCGGCAGGGAGAAATCTTTCAAGGCGACTACTTCATCTCAGCCATTCACCCTTGCACCCTCTTGAAACGGATGCCCGAAAAAGCTTTCCCCAAGGCTTATAGAGAGCGCCTGAATCAGATTCCAAATTCCTATTCAGCGTTTTCCGTCTATATCAAACTGAAGCCCGACTGCTTCCCATACATCAATCATTCGGAATATTACATGACCCGATACGATGAAGTCTGGAAATTCGGCGAGCAGCACGACACCTGGCCTTTAGGCTTCCTTTTGATGACTCCGCCAGACGAGAACCAGGGCAAATACAGTTCAAAAGTCCTCATCACCGCACCTATGCTCTATGATGAAGTGAAGAAATGGGAACAGACCACCGTGGGGCATCGGGGCGAGGAATACGAAACTTGGAAAGCCCAGAAAGCGCAACAGCTCCTCTCTCATATCGAGGAAATTCACCCGGGGTTCGGAGCATGTATCGACAGAATCATCACGGCTTCTCCATTGACCATTCGCGACTTTTATGGAGTGAAAGACGGAGCGCTGAGCGGATTCAGCAAGGACTATAAAAACATCGCATTATCGCAGGTCCCCGTGGTTACCAAGGTGGATAACCTGTTGCTGACAGGTCAGAACAACAACCTTCATGGTTTCTGCGGCGTTCCCCTGACGGCAATCAATACCGCCGAGGCTATTTTAGGAAGAAATTCCATACTCCATAAAATAAATGAAATCGGAAAGAATGAGAATTAAACCGATGAAGCAAAGACTGATGATCATAATAGGGTTCGTCCTCCTATGTCTCCAGATACTGAAGGCACAGGAGAAAGTCAACATCTGGCAAGGCACAGCATGCAGAAAGAATGTGGAAATGACTGCATATCTGGCAAAAGGTGGCAGCAAGATGGCTGTCATCGTATGTCCTGGAGGAAGTTACCTCTGGCACGATATGAATGGCGAAGGACACGAAGTGGGCAAATGGTTGCAGAACAACGGAATCTCTGCATTCGTGCTCCATTACCGTACTGCCGGATTCATGGCCTTCTTCCTGCATTACCGCCATCTGTTCAGAGGAGTCCGATACCCTGACGCATTGGACGACCTGACCCAAGCCACCTTATATATTAAGGAACACGCAAGGGAATACGGAGTCTGCTCCGACAGCATTGGAGCGATGGGCTTTTCTGCAGGCGGTCATCTTGTACTGTCGGGAGTTACCCTGCGTCAACTCCCCCTAACATTTGTAGCCCCCATCTATCCGGTCGTTACCATGAACGGAAAATACGTTCACAAGCGGTCGCGCAGAGCCTTGTTGGGCGACAACCGCAAAAACAGCAGACTGCTTCGAGACTCCCTGTCTATTGAGCATCATATTTCAGCCAGTTGTCCACCCGTGTTTCTGGTAAACTGCAAGGATGATCCTATCGTAAAATACCAAAACTCAGAATTGCTCGATTCCGCCCTGACTGTCCATCACATTCCCCATCAATACATCCAATACAAGACGGGAGGACATGGATTTGGAGCCTCCGACACAAAGGGTTCGCCCGAATGTCGGCAATGGAAGAAAGAGTTTTTAGTTTGGATCAGAAAACTTCAGACCCAATAATTACAGCATTAGACTTTTCCTGATTCAAGAATTCCAAGAATGAAAAAATCAAGGATTCCAAGAATGAAAGAACAAAAAAGATTCCAATATGAACATAACAGATTTTGACGATATTCGCCCATACAATCCCGATGAATTTCTTGAGGCCATGCAGCGCATCGCCCACAGTTCATCATTTCCGATTCTTTCTGCATACGTCTATCCGGAAGAATCCGTCAAGGAAATCCGTCAACGCATAGCCAACTACCAGACGGTTAGAGAATTTCAACAGGACACGATGAGTAAAGTCAACCAGCAGGTGATAGAAAACAGCATCACGGAATTTTCCTGCTCAGGACTCGACAAGCTGAGTCCTGAAGGGCATTATCTCTATGTTTCCAACCACCGTGACATCATGTTAGACTCCAGTCTTCTCCAATATTTCCTGCTCAATCACGGCTTCGACACCACAGAGATTACCTTTGGTGCCAATCTGATGTCCAACCAGTTGATTATCGATATTGGCAAATGCAACAAGATGTTCAAGGTGGAACGCCCAGGCGGAAGTCTGAAAGAATTCTATCGCAGTTCCAGACACCTGTCCGACTACATCCGTTTCGTGATTCAGGAGAAAGGACAGTCCATCTGGATAGCCCAGCGCAACGGCAGGACCAAGGATGGAAACGACACGACAGACCAGGGCATCATCAAGATGTTCTGCATGTCTTGCCCGGATGATAAAATCAAGGCAATAGACCAGTTGCACATCGTACCTGTAGCGGTTTCCTACGAATGGGAATCGTGCGATATTCTGAAAACACTCGAACTCTACGAAAGCCAGTTTGCCAAATACACCAAAAAACCGGGCGAAGATCTGAACAGTATTCTGACGGGAATCTCCCAACCCAAAGGTAGGGTGCACATAGAAATCTGCGAACCGATTTCCCGCATGGAACTGATGAAACTGGAACAGCTTACGAGCAACGAATATCACAAGGCTGTAGCTCACCTGCTGGATGACCGCATCAACAAGGGCTATCGCCTGTATCCCAACAATTACATCGCTTACGACCTGCGGTATGGCACCAGAAGATACCAGGATTTCTATACCCCACAACAGAAGGAAGAATTCTTGGCACACGTCAGAGAATTGGAACATTATGATACTTGCGACATCGAAATGCTGAAAGATATTTATCTGGGCATTTACGCCAACCCTGTAAACAACAAGTAAGCAGAAGTAGAAAAAACAACAAGTAAGAAGCAGAAAGAATAAGTAAGAAGCAGAAGAAAAATAAGAAGTAAGAAAATGACAGAACTGATTCTGAAAATATACGATTATCTCAAGACGCATCGGCTGAGTGGCATCTGCTCATCCGTAGCAGTCACGCTCATACTCCTCCTTGCAGTTACCAGACTGAACTACAAGGAAGATATTGCCGACTTTCTTCCGATAGATAGCGAGCACCAGAATGCCATGAAGGTCTATCAGAACATTTCGGGAGCCAGCAAGATTTTCGCCATCTTCCAATACCGGAATGCTGCGCAATCTGATTCCACCCAACAGGATTCAGACACGAAAGCTGCAGCCGATGATCCGGAAATACTGACCCGCACCATAGACGCTTTCGTAGAGAATGTGGAGAAAACAGACTCTGCCCACGTCATCAGAAACCTGATGGCACAAGTGGATTTGGAAAAGATGAACCAGATAACAGATTTCGTCTATCAGAACATTCCTTATTTTCTGACAGATGCAGACTATCGGAGAATGGACAGTCTGCTCAGTCAGCCCGATTACATTCCCCACCAGTTGAAAGCAGACAAGCAAATGCTCCTCTTCCCTACCGGCGGCATTCTGTCTGACAATATTCAGCGCGACCCGCTGAACCTTTTCACTCCCATCCTGCAGAAATTGCAGCATTCCGAATCCAGTCTGAAATATGAAATGTACGATGGCTATATCTTCTCTCCCGACATGAAGAAGGCCATTGTGATGATGGATTCTCCCTTCGGGGCAAGTGAGACTGAAAACAATGCCCGCCTTACCCAAATGCTAAAAGACTGTGCCCGGGAAGCCAGCCTGTCGCAGCCGAATATAGAAATCCACATCATAGGCGGACCCGTTATTGCCGTCACCAATGCCCATCAGATCAAAACCGACAGCATTCTTTCTGTAAGTATTGCCGTCGTACTGATCCTTGCCCTGCTCTTCTTCTCCTTCAGAAGCAGGAGAAACCTTTTGCTCATAGCCCTTTCCATCGGATGGGGCTGGCTCTTTGCCATCGGCGGGTTAGCTCTCTTCCACAATCAGGTTTCGGTCATCGTCATCGGCATTTCATCTATCATCTTGGGTATTGCAGTCAACTACCCTCTTCATTTCATCGCCCACCTTTCTCATACACCCGACAAGCGGAAGGCGCTGAAAGAAATCGTCATGCCCCTCCTGGTGGGCAACGTGACTACGGTAGGTGCTTTCCTGGCATTAGTTCCACTCAAATCCGTGGCCTTAAGAGACCTGGGACTGTTCAGTTCTCTCCTGCTCGTCGGTACCATCGTATTCGTGCTCATCTATCTTCCCCATCTTTCTAAGACAACAGGGGAGGCAAAGCATACATTCCTTGACAAGTGGAGCAACATCTCGCTCGAAAAGAAACCGGTCTTCGTTACCATTGTGCTCATCCTGACCATCATCTTCGGATATTTCAGTCTGCAGACGGAGTTTGACACCAACATGGCACACATTAATTATATGACTCCGGAACAGAAGGCAGACATGGAATATTTCGCCAAAATGATGAAACAGGAAGACGGAATCCAGAAAGTCTATACCCTGTCTTCCGACTCCACTTTGGACGGAGCACTCGACAAAAGCCTCTCCTTGCAGGGAACTCTGCAGAAACTTTCCGACCAGAAGACTATACAGGACTACTCCTCCTGCAACCAGTTTATCACATCGAAGAAAGAACAGGCACGGCGCCTGCAACTCTGGAAGAAATTCCTCGATAAACACCAGCATCTCCTCACTTCCGGCATCAAACCTTATATGACAGAAGAAGGATTTGCCGATGGTTGTTTCGCTGATTTCGAGCGCATTCTCCACCAGGATTACCAGCCGCAGGACATTCAGCATTTCAAACCTCTGCTGCAATCCGCATTTGCCTCCAACATCAGTACCGACAGTCTCAACGGCAAATACCACGTCATCAACATCCTCTCTGCCAAAGAAAAGGATGTAAAGAAGGTGGAGGATTGTCTGCTAACACAACATAGCTTCAGTTTTGATGTGAAGAGCATGAACAGCGCCATTGCCAACCATCTGTCAGACGATTTCAACTATATCGGATTTGCCTGCGGATTCATCGTATTCTTCTTCCTCTGGTTGTCTATGGGAAGTATCGAGTTAGCAGTCCTCTCGTTCATCCCGATGGCTATCAGTTGGCTGTGGATATTGGGACTGATGGCCATCTTCCACATGCAGTTCAACATCGTGAACATCATCCTCGCCACCTTCATCTTCGGTCAGGGCGACGACTACACCATCTTCATGACAGAGGGAGCCATGTACGAATATGCTTACCGGCGCAAGATGCTTGCCTCCTACAAGCATTCCATCATCATTTCAGCCCTCATCATGTTTATCGGCATCGGCACGCTGATAGTAGCCCGCCATCCGGCACTCCGTTCATTGGCAGAAGTCACCATCGCAGGCATGTTCTCCGTGGTTCTGATGGCCTATATTTTCCCGCCGCTTATCTTCAACTGGCTGGTGAAGCACAAGGGAGAATACCGGGTTCGCCCCCTTTCCTTACAGATGCTTTTCCGTCGCAGGAAAGAGGGAGTTGCCTATTATCACGACCTGGTTCTCGACCGCTACCGCTACAAGGGTGTGGAAGTTTTCAGCACCGTCAAGCGAAATCTCAGGCGCAACCGTGATTATCAGGCGTGGATGGAACAGCAGGATACTTCCCTGCCTGTCATCATCCCGTCTGCCGGCTATGGAGAGAAAGCGCTCCTCTTTGCCCTGCTCCACCCGGAAACAAAAGTGATTGCCGTAGAAACGGATCCTGACAAATGCAGACTGATGAAATTCAGCATGGAAGGGATTGTTGAAAATGTAGAAATCATCAACCAAGCTGAAATCAGCCGTCAAATGTGATTATAAATAAGAATCAAGATCTCATGAATACAAATCAAGATCTTATGAATGAGATTTAAAATTATCATGAATGAGATTTAAGATGAACTAAAATCAATATGTATAAAAATGAAAATCAATATGAAAGAGAATATTAGAAAAATCCTGGAAGAAGCCCTACCACTGGTAGATTTAGATTCAGATTTCCTGTTCAATGAACTGGATTCCTTAGGCATTACCACCATCCTGATGCTCCTTTCAGACGAATACCAGATAAAACTGGAATCATCAGACGTAACACCTCGGAATTTCCGCAACTTAGACAGCCTTGTGGCAATGGTAGAAAAGAAAAAACAGGCAAGCGTATGAAGACATCAGAGGACTATATGCTGACATCAGAGGATCATCTGTTGACTTTAGAGGACTATCTGGAGAAAGATGCAGCATTATTTCCCGACAAGGTGGCAATTATCTGTGGAGAAGAATCATGCACTTATCGGCAACTGTGGAACCGTGTAACCGATACAGCCGATTCGTTTCATAGCAAGGGACAGGCGATTCCTTTCGCTACTTCCCCTACGATAGAATGCCTCGTAACATATTTTGCCATTCATCGCTCAGGAAACGTGGCAGTTCCGCTGGAACAGGAATCGCAGTTTTCTGAAGAAATGAACAAGACAGAAGAAGCCTCCATTCCAGCAGGAGTAGCCGATATACTTTTCACGACAGGCACAACCGGCAAGTCGAAGGGAGTGATGATTTCCCATTCCACTATCATCGCCAATGCTGAAAATCTGATAGAAGCACAAGGCTTTCATCACGACCTGACCTTCATCATCAATGGTCCTCTCAGCCACATCGGAAGTCTCTCCAAGGTCTATCCCATCATCCTCGTGGGCGGCACCCTGCACATCATCGATGGAATGAAAGACATCAACCGTTTCTTTCAGGCAATGGATTCCCCTACTGAAGGAAAGTTTGCCACATTCCTGGTTCCGGCAAGCATCCGGATGCTGTTGACATTTGCTTCCGACCGCCTTGCCCTGTATGCAGATAGAATAGAATTCATCGAAACAGGCGCAGCTCCTATCTCTCAGAACGATATGGAGAAACTTTGCTTTATCCTGCCCCAGAGCCGCCTTTACAATACGTATGCTTCCACCGAGACGGGCATCATCTCCACCTATGATTTCCAGCACGGCGAATGCCTGGTTGGTTGTGTAGGCAAACCGATGAAGCATGCAGGTTTCATCATCGGCGAAGACGGGAAAATCGGCTGCACAGGGAAAACGCTCATGAGTGGTTATTATGGTGATGAAGCCCTGACCCGCTCTATCATGAAAGAAGGAGTCATCTACACATCCGACCGGGGAACAGTTGACGAACAAGGGCGTTTGCGGCTCAAGGGACGGGATGGCGACATCATCAATGTGGGCGGTTATAAGGTAGCGCCAGATGAAGTAGAAGATGCCGCTCTCAGCCTTCCGTTTATCAAGGACTGCATCTGCATTCCTGCCTACCATCGGGTTTTGGGCACCATTCTGAAACTATTAGTTGTGCTCGACGGGGATTATCCGTTCAACAAACGGGAGATAGCCTTAGCACTTCGCGACAAGCTCGAACCCTATAAAATCCCTACCCAATATGAGCAAGTAGAAAGCATCCAGCGCACCTTCAACGGGAAAATAAACCGGAAGGCGTATCTTTCAGAAAAGTAGGCTTGCCCCGAAACCGCTCATCAAATCATAAAAGAGCAATTAAAGTCGTAAAAAAACAGACAATTCGCTTGGTTTTTTCAAAAAAATACATTAATTTTGCCACCATAAAGTAATAACATAACCAATTATTTGACTATGATGACAATCGAAGAATACAGAGCAGCCATCTTTCAAGCACTGCTCGATGCAAAGAATGAGGACGGCACTCCTGCCATCACTCCTAAGGAAGCCCAAGAGGCACTCAACGGTTTTACCGATGACGAACTGCAGGATGGAATCCTTTGGAATTCACCAGAAGACGTGGCTGAAATCATACTCGAAGGATAAGAATACTTCAAAATATTCAGTCAAGAAGCGTATCATGGAATTCATGATACGCTTCTTTCATTTTATACGCTTTATTTTAATAGCTGCAAACGCAATAGAATTGTAGAAAGAAACGTCCTATTTTCCATTTCTTTTAAAAATGAAATAAAAAAATATATAATGCGCAACATTTCTTTGCGTAATTCAATAATTATTTGTAAATTTGCAGCCGCTAAGTCAAAATTATGCTCCATTCGGAGCGATTTGCCCCTCGGATGAGGGCTTTTGACCAGGCATAGAAAAATATTACCGGTAAAAAAGATACATTTAAGATAATGAAGATAGAAAACGAAATCATCAGCTCAGTAATCGCTGCGGTGAAAGAGCTTTATGGTCAGGACGTGCCAGAGAAAATGGTAGCCCTGCAGAAGACCAAGAGTAATTTCGAAGGTAACCTTACCCTCGTCGTATTCCCATTCCTCAAAATATCTAAGAAGAAACCTGAGGATACTGCACAGGAAATCGGTGAGTACTTGAAGAAAAACTGCGCTCATGTTATCGCAGACTTCAATGTGGTAAAAGGTTTCCTCAACCTTTCTATCGCTCCTGCCGCTTGGGTAGGACTCCTCAACACCATCAACGCTGACCCTAAGTTCGGTGAGAAGCCAGTTACAGAGAACAGCCCACTCGTCATGATCGAGTACTCTTCTCCTAACACCAACAAGCCTCTCCACCTCGGTCACGTGCGCAACAACCTCCTCGGCTGGTCTTTGGCTCAGATTATGGAGGCAAACGGCAACAAGGTGATCAAGACCAACATCGTCAACGACCGTGGTATTCATATCTGCAAGTCAATGCTCGCTTGGCTCAAGTGGGGCAATGGCGAAACTCCAGAAACTTCCGGCAAGAAGGGCGATCACCTCATCGGCGACTACTATGTAGCTTTCGACAAGCACTACCGTGAGGAAATCGCAGAACTCAAGGCTCAGTATATGAAGGAGGGTATGGACGAAGAAGCTGCCACAGAAAAAGCAAAGACAGAGGCTCCGCTGATCAAGGAGGCTCACGAAATGCTCGTCAAGTGGGAGAACAACGATCCTGAGGTTCGTGCACTCTGGCAGAAGATGAACAGCTGGGTTTACGCTGGCTTCGACGAGACTTACAAGATGATGGGCGTAAGTTTCGACAAGATATATTATGAGTCAAATACTTACCTCGAAGGTAAGAAGAAGGTAGAAGAAGGCTTGGAGAAGGGTCTCTTCTTCCGCAAGGACGATAACTCTGTGTGGGCAGACCTCACCAACGAGGGTCTCGACCAGAAGCTCCTGCTCCGTTCTGACGGCACTTCTGTTTACATGACTCAGGACATCGGTACTGCCGATCTCCGTTTCAAGGACTTCCCTATCGACAAGATGATCTACGTAGTAGGTAATGAGCAGAACTACCACTTTCAGGTACTCTCTATCCTGCTCGACCGTCTCGGTTTCAAGTGGGGTAAGGACTTGGTTCACTTCTCTTACGGTATGGTAGAATTGCCTAACGGAAAGATGAAGAGCCGCGAGGGAACTGTAGTAGATGCAGATGACCTGATGGCAGAGATGATCAAGGATGCTCGCCAGACAAGCGATGAGCTGGGCAAGTTCAAGGACATGAGCGAGGAAGAGCGCCAGGAGATTTCACGCATCGTGGGTCTCGGAGCGCTGAAGTACTTCATTCTCAAGGTAGATGCCCGCAAGAACATGCTCTTCAATCCTGAAGAGAGTATCGACTTCAACGGCAACACAGGTCCTTTCATCCAATATACCTACGCTCGTATCCGCAGCATCATGCGCAAGGCAGCAGCCGAGGGCATCGAGATTCCTGCAGAGTTGGGCGCTGATGCACCTATCAACGAGAAGGAGATCGACCTCATCCAGAAAATGAACGACTTCGCTGTAGCCGTAGCCGATGCGGGCAACAACTACAACCCTGGAGGTATTGCCAACTACTGCTACGAGTTGACCAAGGAGTTCAACCAGTTCTATCACGACTACAGCAT
>ULTU01029907.1_pt1 | contig 18574 bp, 14 predicted proteins | sample 1957861 | NCBI WGS metagenome assembly ULTU01 (sample SAMEA4835742, study PRJEB28245) | human gut metagenome | biome: gut microbiome; material: fecal sample | place: Denmark | collected 2008
TTTGATATTTCTTTTACTAATTCAGATTGATAATTTTCTATTTCAGATTGAGTAGGTTCTCTTTCGATTGATAAATGAAGTTTTGTTTTTTCTTTTATAAAATCTTCATCATATATATTAAGAATATTTGATATTATTTCTTTTTGCTTCAATCCGCTAATATTCTCTAATTTTTCTCTTTCTTTATCTGTTAAAACCTTGTCCAATCTGATAAGTCTGTTAGCAGTACTAATCATTATATCTTCAGTAGTGTTGCCACCGGCAATGTTCATAAGTAAATCTTTTAATGACATAGATGGCTTTCTTTCTAAAGGTCGACTGTCCGACTTTTTTGATTTTGTAACACCCACTGCATCAACAATAACAAATCCCTGTTTATTTTCATGAACTGTTTTATTGACTTTTTGCATATCTTCGGAATTACAGGTTCTTGTACCTCTACCTTTCATTTGTTCAAAATAGTTTTTACTTCTAACATCTCTCATAAATAATAGGCATTCAAGTGGTTTTACATCTGTACCAGTTGCAATCATATCAACAGTGACAGCAATTCTTGGATAATAGGAATTTCTAAAATCCCCAAGCAAGGTTTTTGGATTTTCTTCAGTTCTATATGTTATCTTTTTACAAAATTCGTTACCTTCACCAAATTCATCTCTAACAATATTGATAATATCTTCAGCATGACTATCATCTTTAGCAAAAATTAAGGTTTTAGGAACTTCTTGTGTTCCGTCTGGCAATATGCGATTTGGAAACATTTGAGGCAATGCTTCTTTAAATGCCCTTATAACATTTCTTATTTGAGATTTGTTTACAACTTTTCTATCAAGGGCTGTAGGCTCATAAATTAAATCGTCGTCCAATTCTTCCCATCGCGTTTTTCTTGATAATCTATCTCTTTTTTGAATATTCTGTTTGCAGATATATCCACCTTTAGAGCCAATTTTTGTTTCTATAATATATTCATCTTCTCCAACATTTACTCCATCAATGATTGCTTGCTCTCGTGAATATTCTGATACGACATTTTCATTAAAATATCCAAAAGTCCTTTTGTCTGGCGTTGCTGTAAGCCCAATTTGAAAAGCATCAAAATAGTCTAACACCTGTTGCCAAACATTATAAATTGAGCGATGGCATTCATCTATTATTATAAAATCAAAAAATTCACATGGGTATTTTTGGTTGTATTTTATCTCTTTTGGCTTGAAATTATATAATACATTTTCTTCTGCTTGTTCATCCAAATCTTCTCCTCGAAGAATTGAATACATTCTTTGTATTGTACTAATACATACATTTGCAGAATTAGATATATTTGAAGAATTTAACCTTTGCACATTATACAATTCAGTAAATAACCTTACATCATCGTTCGGTTTATATGCTTGAAATTCTGTTTCGGCTTGTTCTCCAAGATTTTTTGTATCAACTAAAAATAAAATTCTTTTGGCTTTGGCATATTTTAAAAGTCTATATATAAAAGAAATTGCAGTAAATGTTTTACCAGCTCCTGTTGCCATTTGAATTAATGCTCTTGGTCTGTTATCAGCAAAAGATTTTTCAAGATTTCTTATTGCATTTATTTGACAATCTCTATATCCTTGAGTAGGAAGTTCAGGAATGTTATGTTTCAATCTATTTCTTAATGTTGAATATCCATCTTTTTCTTCCTTAATCCAATTTGCAAGTTGTTCAGGAGTATGAAAATTAAATATCTTTCTAACTCTATATTTTTCATCATGTAGATCAGTGAAATTTATTATGATATCCGTGCTTTCATACAAGAATCTCAATGGTTTATTGCTAATCCATTTAAGCTTTGAATTTGCATATCCCATTGATTGTTCTTCAACAGTTGTCATTTTTTCACCCATATCGGATTTTTTTGCTTCAACAACGCCAACGGGTTCACCATCAACAAATAAAACATAGTCGGCAGGACCTACTGATGTCATATATTCTCTTACAGCTACTCCTTTGGCTGCAAATCTATTGAATTCTTTCATATCTTGAACAACATATCCCGCCAGTTCAAGATTTTTATCAATTACTAGTCTTGCTTTCGCTTCTGGTGTCATATTAACTCCTTTGTTCCGATAATTTTTTATTATCGGAAGTTAATGTCAAACTCATTATAACATAAAAAATCTAATATTGTTATACTTTTTGCAAAAAATATATTTCTTCATATATGGTATTAAATATATTAAGATAAATTGGCTAATAGATTTTAAGATTTGGATATGATTTTTACTACAAAAGTCCACAAAGTCCTATGCAGTTTTAAAGCATTTTGGAAAGAAAAAGATTGACTGAAAATATGGGTTTGGTACATTTAGGTACATGGAATTTTGGAAATTGTGTACCTAAATAAAAAATACTAGTGATTTTGCTAGTATTTATGGGTGGTTTTGGGGTGTGGGTACAAGTTTTGAGCAAAGGTTCGAGTGTTAGTAAAACAAAAATAGCACTTTTAACCACTCAAATTCATCGCAAAATTTATTCAAAAAACAGCATTTGTTGGTGTGGCTCAGCGGTAGAACCCCACCTTGGTAAAAACTTTAAAAACTTTAAAAGGCAAAACAAAATTGAATTATAATTTTCTCGTATTACTAATTAGTTCGATTAATCTTTCTGCGCGTTTTTTGGCTTCGTTCAAAAATTCACTTACCGAAATTTGTTCGTATAGTTTAGGCTCGCCATGAATCTTTTTGTGCGTTTCAATCATAATAACATCCGAATAATCGGCGTTTGCAATTTCGTGTGCAATTCTAGCGTAATCAATATTTCCATCAAAAGGAAGCAAATGTAAATCCTTTGAATAATCGTCGCCATACTCGTAGTTTCCAAGGTTGTCATGAAGGTGCAATGCAAATAGTCTATTTCCATAGAGTTTGAATACATCAATATCTTTGCCATACAAATTATGATGACCAACATCGTAGCACCAGCCTACATTGTCTAGTTTTACGTTATCTAAAATGTACATAAAATGCTCGTATGAATTATTATCTAAGTTTTCAACAGCAATCTTAATATTTAATTCTTTGGCATATTTTGCAAAATCCTCAAAATCTTTGAGTGCAGAAGGGTTAGGGCTTATTACTTTGTGGGCGGGGTTTCCGACTGTTGGATGAAAAATTACGGTTTTTACTCCATATTTGTGGCACAAGTCTAATTCATGTTTGAGAAGTCTATACCAACTGTCGTGTACACCGCCTTTTGTCCATGTTTCATCGGCGTGTTCAACCGACAAATGTACAAAGCAAATATTAAATCCCAAATCCACTGCAGTTTTGAGATACTTTTCTTCTTTGTCTTTTTCAGTAAAAGCGACCATTAGGTTTTTTATCCCAGATTTTTTGATATTCTCCAAAGTTTCCTTGTAATTCTTTCCGCAATTGCAATTGGTGTTTATTCCTATGTTGTGCATAATTATTTCTCCTAAAAGTATTATTTCAATTAGTTAAATCTATGTAACCACGATTTAATCGTGGGATTTGCGGGTAGCAAATTTATTTGTGAATGAAATGAACAAAGCGATATTATATAAATTGTACCACAAAAAATATTTTACACAAAAAAATACTTTACTATAAACAATAAAGTATTTTTTGTATTTAAAATTAGAAACAAGTTTCTTTGAGAAGTTTAGTGTACATTTCAATTAGAGTTTCATAACTAAACTTGCTAATAAATTCATTCTTTTCACCCGAAGTAATTGGTCCTGGTCCAAGAAGCACAACGCTTTGGTCTGTTAGATAGTTTCCGTCAGATACAATCGCTACTGATGAACGTTTGTTTCCAGTTAATTCTTCGAGACGAGAAATAAAGTTTTCGGCAAATGTTGACATAGGCATAACATTGTCTATGATTGTAACAAAGCCATTGTATTTTTCGGCTAGTTCGTTGATTTTTTCGATTATTTGACGATTGTGGTCAGGTCTAATTGTTCTATATTCAAGATAACAACTACATTCGCCCGGAACTCTGTTAAGAGATATACCACCTTGAATTTTGCCCAAGTTGAAAGTCGTATAAGGCAATTCAAAGGCATTGTTTTTGTCGTCCTTAATTCGATTATTAAATCCATAAACTTCGCCTAGGAATGATACACATTGTTCAATAGCATTTACACCTTTTGTAGGGTTGCTACTATGTGCTTCTTTTCCGCTTATCATTACACAAAGTTTAAGAAGTCCTTTGGTTGCAACAACGGGATAAAGATTGGTTGGGGTTGGGATAATGATGTTTTGTGGAATGTCTTTTTCTTTGGCAACAATAGATTTGATACCGCCAAAGTTGTTTTCTTCGTCAAAAGTAAAGTAAAGTTTTAGACCCTTTTTAGGAAGTTTCCAGTCAAAGTTTCCAACAGCAGACAAAACCGCAGCCATTCCGCCCTTCATATCGCTAATACCAAGACCAAGTAGTTTGTCGCCGTCAATTGACAAATCCATTGCATCATAGTCTTTCCAACTATTTCCAAGTGGAATAGTATCAGTGTGGCACACAAATCCAAGTTCGGCATCTTGACCGGCACAAGCAACCAAACATAGTTTGTGTGTGTCGTCATCTATAACATAGTTTGTTTTAAAACCGAGTTTTGTTAGATATGCATCGCAATATTCCATAATAGATTTGTTTTGAGCATCAAAAACTGTATTAAATTGAATTAAGTCTCTTAAAATACTATATTTATCCATCTTAATCACCTATAAAATTATTTAAATCTACAATATGATAGCATAATTTACAAATAATGACAATTATTTAAATGCTAAACTTTCAAAATTTTGTTGCCCTTGTAATTTTATTATTTGCAAAAAAATCCCACCTAATTCTATTGATTAAAAAATTAGGTGGATAAATTCAAATTTAACTTTCATGGGTTTTGGGTGATTGTAAATCTTTGATTTTCTTTGGTCTAAAGAATTTGATTGCAAGAAAAACTGTGAGTGACATAAGAATTAAAAATATTGCACCAAAAGTTATACTCATTATGTACATGCCCATAAATGTTGTAGGTGTGTCCCCCGAAATTTTTGGGGTTTTGATTGCAAGAATTAGATAGCCTACCGTTGAATAAAGCAAATATATATTGATACAATTTAAGAGTGTTATGATTATAATTTTCAATTTTTTCATATTACTTCTCCAACTCAAAATATTTTGGGGTGTCGCCGTCAAAATAATGGAATTTGTCTTCAGTCTCAATTGGACGATTAACTTCAAAACTTTCAAATGTCTTTAAGGCTTTTGCAAGTTTTGCTGGAGAGTAAATTAATGGTTTTTCGAGAGTTTCTTCCTTGGTGGCAATCGTGTTCCAAAGATTAAGTGCAAAGTTTGAGCAATTGTTTAGTGGCGACCAATAATCGTGGGAATTAATAAAATTATTAATTTTTTGTATATCTTCAAGGCTTACACCACAAGTAATTGATACTCTGCCGTTGTATTTGTCAAAGTCTTTGATATAATTGCTTTCCACATTGTACCATACTCCAAAGTGTGCCTTAATAGACCATGTTCCAATGGAGATTGTTTTTCTTGGTGATAGTGTGTTTTTGCCAATTGACAAGTTATCTTCTGAAATGTTTTCCACAGACAAAAACGCATGCCCCAAGTTAAATAGTCCAAAGTGCGATTCGCTGTTTCCGTCAAACGTAAATAGAGAGAGTAAGGCAACATCGCTTGAATCCACTGTTGTATAGTGCTTAATATTGTTTTGACTGCATGCACAAAACGAATATGCACAAAGAAGTATTAAGATACAAAAAGTCAAAAATTTTTTCATATGCTAGTTTAATCTGCTTTTTTTGATATTTCCGATTGCTTGATTTACAAAGCCTACAAATAATGGGTGTGGCTTGTATGGACGAGATTTAAATTCTGGGTGAAATTGACAAGCGACAAAGAATGGGTGGTCTTTTAATTCAATAATTTCGACCAAATTTTTGTCGTCATTAATTCCACTTATGGTAAGTCCTGCTTTTACAAAAGTATCTGCATAATCATTATTGAATTCAAATCTGTGACGATGACGTTCAACAATATCTGGCATACCGTATAATTGTCTAACCTTAGTGCCGTCTAGTAAGTGACATTTGTAATTGCCAAGCCTCATTGTTGCACCTTTGTCCTGAATAAACTTTTGTTCATTCATAATGTGAATAACTGGATTTTGGGTGTCGCAATCAAACTCGGTACTATTAGCATCTTTGAGTCCAACAACATTCCTTGCAAATTCTATGCAGGCGATTTGCATGCCTAGACACAATCCAAGATAAGGAACTTTGTTTTCTCTACAATATTTGGCTGTCATAATCTTGCCCTCGATTCCACGAGAGCCAAAACCGCCCGGAACAACTATTCCGTCATATCCTTTGAGAACATCTTTGACTTGCATAACCTCAATGTCCTCGCTGGAAATTATATCTATATGGGCTTTGTATTTGTTTTTGAGTGCTGCATGTTTAATGGCTTCACTTACGGACAAATACGAGTCCGGAACTTCGGTGTATTTTCCAACTATAGCGATATTAACAACCGGCATGTCGCTAAGAATAGTGTCAACCATGTTTTTCCAATTTGACAAATTTGGGTTGCCGAGTGGCAGTCCGAGTTTTTCGCAAACAATTCTATCTAATCCTTGATTGTTTAAAACAAGCGGAACCTCATAAATGCTTGAGCAGTCTGGATTATGAATAACACATTCCGGATCGTCAAGATTACAAAACATTGCAATTTTTCGCTTGTTATGGTCGCTTAGTTCAATATTTTTGTTTGTCCTACAAACAATAATGTCTGGACTTAGTCCTAGCGACGTTAGTTCCTTGACACTGTGTTGAGTAGGCTTGGTTTTAACTTCGCCAGCCGATTCAAGATATGGCACAAGTGTGCAGTGGATATGCAAGTAATTGCCCGACTTAAGTTCTCTTTCAAATTGTCTAATTGCTTCCAAAAAAGCAAGTCCTTCAATGTCTCCAACTGTTCCGCCAATTTCCACAATAACCACATCAATGTCTGGACTAGAACACGAACGCATTGCATTTTTTATTTCGCCAGTTACATGTGGAACAACTTGAATGGTTGCGCCCAAGAATTCTCCACGGCGTTCCTTTGAGATAATGCTAGAATAAATTTTGCCACTTGTGTAGTTGCAATTTTTATCAAAATCTATATCCAAAAATCTTTCATAATGTCCAATATCCAAATCGGTTTCGCATCCGTCTTGGGTTACAAAAACCTCACCATGCTGAAGGGGATTCATAGTGCCAGGGTCGACGTTAATATATGGGTCTAGTTTTTGGATAGTGACTCTAAGACCTCTTTCAATGAGTAGTCTTCCAAGGCTGGCAGCGGTAATGCCTTTGCCTAAACTAGATACAACACCACCCGTAACAAAAATATACTTACTCATAAAATTTCTCCTTATTCAAACTAATTTTATGTTACACCAATTTGCAAATGATAGTCAAACAAATAAAATAAATTTATTATTTTAATTGGTGAATATAAGATTTTGAAATTTTAATTTGTAAGTATATTTTTCAAAATTATTTATGGTTTTATGGTTTGTTTGTATGTCAAATTTTAATTCAAATTTTACGTTTAAAACCAAACCACCTTTACATAACTTTTTTAATTCTAAAAGTGTCGGATACAATCGCCCAGTTGGCAGAATCAAAGTTGTTTATTGTCCAATAACTAAGTCCACCCAAATTGTATTTGGTGACGATGTCAAGTCTTGAACCAATACTTAATGCATCGTCAAACCAAACCACATGTTCTCTGCCGTCCGAATCACTATAACTAAAATATGGTGCTTTGGAGAGAGTGTCAAACATAATAGTTGCATTATTCTCGTAGGCTAGTCTTAGCGCCTGTCTGTTGGTTAGGGTCTTTGCACTCGTTCCTTGAACGTAAGGAATAACCCAATCATAAGCGTAGTTTGGCATGCCCATCAATATTTTTTGTGATGGAATTTGAGTGACCGCATATGCTATTACTTTTTCTACCTGATTGTATGGGCTTATGGCTTGTGGCTCGCCATAAATGTATCCCCACTCATATGTCATAATAATTACTCTATCGGCTATCTCTCCAATTGCTTTGTAGTCATGTGCTTGATACAAACTCCCCGCCATATTGTCTCTATTCTTTGGGGCAACTGCGACGGATAGTGTTTTGTTAATTCCTTCAAGTTCAGTCTTTAATTCTCTCAAAAATGCGGTGTAATTATCCCTATCTTCTGGTAGTAGATATTCAAAGTCTATGTCAACACCTGAGTAGTTTTTGTCAATAGCAATGGACTTAATGGCATTAATTAAACTTTGTTTGGTGGTGACGTCGGTAAAAACTTTGTGTGCAATTTCTCCGTCAAAACCTCCTTCGCTACTTATATTCGTCACAACCATTATGGGCGCAACCCCTGAATTTCTAGCACTTGAAATAAGCGTTTCATCGTTTAGTTGAGATAGACTTCCGTCCATATTTACTTGATAACTAAAAGGGCTTAGATATGTCAGATATTCTAGTGTATCATTTAGTATACTCTGATTAATTGATGGAATTGCATAACCATTTATTTCTATTTCTTTTCGAACATCTGGAATGTTTATTATGTCTCCAACGTTTAGCATGTTTGGGTTTGAAATTTGTGGGTTGGCGGTGATTAGGTCATTTAGCAAAATTCCATTTGCCCTAGCAATTGAATACAAAGTGTCTCCATTTTTAATTTGATAACTTGTAATTCTACTAAGTGGAATAAATAGATTTTGACCAACTGTTATTTCGTTTGGGTTTGTAATATTATTTATTCTAGCAAGATTGTTTGGGTCAATATTATAGCGTTGTGCGATGCTAAATAATGTTTCCCCACTTCTAACTGTATGTATCATGATAACTCCTTATTTGATATTTCTTATAATATTTATTCGCCAAAGTTTATATTTGTGAAAGACAATATTGTTATTGATTATAGTTGCCTAAAAATCCATTAAATAATTGTCGGGTATTTTTTTAATTTTGATGTTAAGAAAGCATGGTTTTTTTTGACATAGTTGAATAAAATTTAAAAAAAATATCACTGAGTGATAATTTTGCTCATGTGATATTTTTTGATTTTAATTTTTTATTGGTTTTTTAATTAATATTCGCTATCGTCTAGCCCTCTATAATTAATGCTATCTAGATACTCCTTGATAGGTTTCATGGCAATTGCTCTATGAGAAACACTATCCTTTTCTTCGATTGATGCTTGACCAAAAGTTTTGCCAAGTTTGTTTGACCAAAAAATGCAGTCATATCCAAAACTTTCATCGCCAATTTTGGATTTGGTTATTAGTCCATATGTCTTGCCTTCTTGTATCATAGTATATCCGTCTGGCATGATTAAAACAGCATAGCATTGCATATAAGCAGTTCTATCTTGAATTCCAAGTAATTTTTCAAGGACTTTTTTTCGATTACCTTCGTCTCCAAGTCCGCTATATCTAGCACTATAAATTCCGGGTTCGTAGTTTATGGCTTTGACACATAGACCACTATCGTCAGCAATAACTGCACAGTCAAGTTTTTGACTAACCACATAGTCGTGCACAACGCGTGCTTTGATAAGTGCATTTTCTTCAAAAGTAAACCCGTCTTCAACTATGTCTTGGTCAAAACCAATATCCTTGAGTGTCAAAAATTGATACAACTTAAAGATTCGCTTAATTTCATTTATTTTGTGCTGATTATTTGTCGCAAGTACAATTTTTTTCATTTTGTCTCCTAAGTTATTAACTTATTTTTTGTGCTTACAAAAGTTCCATGCGTCTTTACACATATCTTCAATTGTCTTTTCACATTCAAAGTTTAGTTCGGCTTTGGCTTTGTCGGTTTTTGCAAAGTTGACAGGTACGTCTCCCATTCTGCGGTCAGTAAAGTCATATTTAACAATATCTCCATTCGTATCATTAAAGGTGTTTACTAGTTCAAGCACAGTTGTGCCTTTGCCCGTTCCAAGATTGTATATGTGAAGCCCGCCATTCTCATTTTCAATATGTTCAATAGCCTTAACATGACCTATTGCTAAGTCTACAACGTGAATAAAGTCTCTTATGCAAGTTCCGTCTCTGGTTTCGTAGTCGTTACCAAAGATGTGAAGAGTGTCGGCTTTTCCCTCGGCAACTCTCAAAATATATGGCATTAGATTGTTTGGAATGCCGTTTGGGTCTTCGCCAATAAGTCCAGATGAATGTGCCCCAACAGGGTTAAAGTATCTAAGAATTGTAAAGTCATAAGAATTATCCGAATTATACAAATCTTTGAGAATTTGTTCGATAAAACATTTTGTCATGCCATAAGGGTTTGTGGCTTTGTTGCTTGGTGCAGTTTCGTCAATAGGGTTGGACTTTGGAAATCCATAGACACAAGCGGACGAACTAAACACTAATTTTTTGACACCATTTTCTCGCATACAGTTGAGTAAATTGAGTGTTCCAGTAATGTTGTTGTCATAGTATTCAAGCGGTTTTTCTATGCTTTCCGAAACAGCCTTAAGCCCAGCAAAGTGAATAACGCTATCAAAAGTGTTTTCGGCAAATACTTTTCTTAGGTCTTCCTTGTTAAGAAGATTGATTTTGTAGAATTTTGGTCTTAATTTGGTAATTTTTTCAATCTTGTCTAGTACTTCAATCTTTGAGTTTGCAAGATTGTCAACAACCACAACATCGTGTCCGTTGTTAATTAATTCAACAACTGTGTGCGAGCCAATAAATCCCAAACCGCCTGTTACTAATATTTTCATCTTTCATTCTCCATTTTTTTGATATTTTTGACATAATTAAGTGCAGTAATCGAAGCAATAGCGCCATCTGAAGTTGCAGTAACTATCTGTCTAAGTGGGGTGTTTCTTATGTCACCGACAGCATAAACGCCACCTACATTTGTTTCCATTTTTTCGTTTGTTACAATGTATCCGCTTTCGTCTCTTAAAACATTTTCGTCGATTATATCCGTGTTTGCCCCACGTCCAATTGCAACAAAAATTCCAGATACTTCAAGAGTTTTTGTTTCATTAGTAGGGATAAAAGTCAAATTAAATTTCTCGACATTTTCGCCTTCAATCGACTTAGGTTTACATTCCAAACAAAGTTCGATTTTGTGTTCTTTTTCAATTATATTGTGTAGTTCGTCGACAAGTTTTGGGTCTGCCCTAAACTCATTTCTTCGATGAATTAAATATACCATGCTAGCCTTTTCGGATAGATAAATTGCGTCTTCAATTGCCGAATTTCCACCACCAACAACGGCGACATTTTTGTTTTCAAACTTGTCTCTATCGTTTAGACTACTGTAACTTAGTCCATGTCCTAAATACTTTGATTCGTTATCAACTCCAAGTCGTCTAATTTGAGTTCCAATGCCAATAATAACTGAATATGCTTTGTAGACGTTATTGTGTGTAAAAACTTCTTTGATGGTTTGATTTAAAATTGTTTTTGTTACTTCTTCATGCGCAATCTCAATGCCAGTAGATTTGAGATGTTCGTGCATTTTTTGAGAAAGTTCTTTTCCTGAGAGTTTTTGAAAACCTAGATAGTTTGAAACGCTACTGGTTGTTGCAATTTGTCCACCAAACTCGTCTTTTTCGATAAGCAATGTATCAAGTTTGGTTTGCATGGCATAAATACCTGCACTCATGCTAGCAGGCCCACCGCCAAGTATAATTAAGTCGTAAATTTTTTCCATTTTGTACCTTTTAGAATAATCCGCTAATTTTTCCCGATTTTGTAATTTTCATATTTACACCAGCAGGGATTTTGTTAAGACCAGGCATCAACATCATGTCTCCCGCAAGTGCCACCAAAAATTCCGCCCCGCCACGAATTTCAATGTCTCTAATTGTTATATCAAAGTCAATAGGTGCGCCAATAAGTTTTGGATTGTCAGATAGCGAATATTGAGTTTTGGCAATTATTATTGGGAGTTTGTCTAGTTTTAGTTTGTTTATAACTTCCAAACTCTCTTTCGCCTTTGGTGTAAGAACTGCTTTGTTGGCACCATAAACACGAGTGCAAATATCATTTATTTTCTTTTCAACACTATCGTTTAAATCATAACTATATGAAAAATGTGAATTGTCTTTTTCGCACATTTCTTTGACTTTGTTAGCAAGGTCAATAGCACCCGTTCCGCCCAATGCCCATGCGTCATTAATAGCGTATGAAACCTTCATGTTATCAAGTGTTTTGATAACAAATTCAACTTCGTTTTTGCTGTCTGTAATGTATTTGTTGAGAGTAACAACGAGTGGAAGTTTGTAAACGTTTTTGATAATATCAATATGTCTAATTAAGTTGCCAATTCCAATTTTAAGTGCTTCCATATTTTCTTGCTTCAAATCGTTTTTGTCCGCACCACCATGCAATTTGAGTGCTTGAATTGTCGCAACTAGACATACACAATTTGGCTTAAGAGATGCAACTCTGCATTTAAGGTCAAGAAACTTTTCTGCGCCTAAATCGGCACCAAATCCCGCTTCGGTTATTGTATATTTTGCTAGTGACATACTCAATTTGGTGGCGATTATGCTATTGCAACCATGTGCAATGTTTGCAAAAGGTCCTAGGTGAACAATGGCAGGAGTTCCCTCCAATGTTTGAACTAGGTTGGGTTGCATTGCATCTTTGAGAAGTATTGCCATGGCATCTGCAATATGTAAATCCTTGGCATATACGGGTTTTCCCTTTTTGTTGAGAGCAACTATAATATTTCCAAGTCTATGCTTTAGGTCGTTAATATCTTTGGACAAACACATAATAGCCATAATTTCGCTTGCGGCAGTAATGGTGAAGTTATCTTCGCGTGGAGTTTCCTTTTTGGTTTGTCCGACAGTCACGCTACGCAATGCCCTGTCGTTTAAATCCAAGCATCTGTGGAATAAGATTTTGTTCGGGTCAATTCCAAGTTCGTTGCCTTGAAAAATATGATTATCTATCATCGCACAAAGCAAATTGTTTGCACTAGTAATTGCGTGAAAGTCTCCATTAAAATGAAGATTTATGTCTGCCATAGGAACAACCTGACTTCTGCCACCGCCAGTCGCTCCGCCTTTTACTCCAAAAACGGGGCCAAGCGAAGGTTCTCTTAACGCTAGACAAACACTGTCTCCCATATGATTTAGGGCATCGGCAATTCCAATTGAAACGGTGGTTTTGCCAATCCCAGCACTAGTAGGATTAATAGCGGTAACCAAAATTAACTTGCTATCTTCTCTTGGATTTGGTTTTTTGTTAATCTTGGCTTTCAAGTCCCCATACAAAACAAGTTCTCTAGGCTTTAATCCTAATTTTTTGGCTATATTCTTAATTTTTTGTGGCTTAATGCTTTCGGCAATTTCGATGTCTGTCATGTGTATCTTCCTTTGTCATTTATAAAATTAATTAATAAATATCATTTGGACCATAAATATCACTAAAGGCTTCCCTAAAGTATCCACGACTGTTTTCAACTGTAAGTGGCTTTGGGTCGCCTACGTCACTAAGCAAAACAAGTGGAGACCTGCCAGTTGTGTCGCCCTGATAATTTGTTCCAATATCGTCGTTTGTATAGGGCAAGAATGCTTGAAGTCCATGGAATACAATTGTAAATGTTATTACACATTCGGCATGTACATTTGTAAGTTCCTTGCCAGAAAGTGTCAAAACTGCATCGTCTAGGAATCCAACTGAAACATTGTCTTTTGTTCCGCCGACATCTAATAATTCGTACTTTCCTGCATCTGAAAAAGTCTGATTCTTTTTGACATAGTAGAAAAAGTGGTCTTCTTCTTGAGCGGTTTCGCCTTCGGCATATGTTTTGTAGTTATAATCTTTGTCAAATACCCATTCGCCTTCGTTTCCAGCAATTTCGTCATTAAGTCTTGCTTTGACTTGTGCCCAAACATTGTCATAAACTTCCTTAGCGACTTGTGAAAAATGTCCGTCGGGGTCAACAACAGTAATCATTACTCTTGCTCTCAAAATTGCACCTGTCATGTAATATACTGTGGTCTTGTCGTTGTCTACTCGTTTAAACTCAGCACCTTGAACAACTGCTCTCGCACCAAGGTGTAAGTTCATGCCAGGATACAAATAATCCCAGCCCGGCGGGGTGGACATGGATAAATTTCCTGCCTTGCTAGTTTCTTTGACTCCCGATGAGTCAGAAAAATAAAGATAGACTGGGCCACCCATATAAAGTACTTCACTCGACCATGTAGAACTATTAAACCATGCAAGTGTAGCAACAGTTGTGATACATGTAATAATGAAGACCGCAATATAACACGAAAGTATTATAAAAAACTTTCTTTTGTTTTTTGAAACCTTTTTCTTCTTTTTCATATATTTATATAATAAACAAATAATATAAGTTAGTCAAACTAATTGGTTTAATAGATTTCGAAAAATTAAAAATTATTTTGACAAAATTTGCATTAGTCATAAATACTTTACAAATCACATAAAGTTTGATATACTAGTATCATTCAAGTCCAAAACGAATGTTTTGAGACAGTTTATATTAAAGGAGATAATTAAATAAAATGGAACCAGTGCCGACGGGACAGTTGTGTGCAATAACAATAGGAGGGGTTAATATTTGGCTTTTCATTATAGCAATATTATTGCTTGGATGTTCAGCATACTTTTCTGCAAGCGAACTTGCATTTACAACTGTTAATCAAATCAGGCTTAAAAATTTGGCAGACAACAAAGTAAGGGGAGCAAGGAAGGCAATTTATATTGTAGAGCATTACAACAAGACTTTGTCGACTATCCTAATTGGAAACAACTTAGTTAATATTGGAACGACAACAATTTGTGCTTACATATTTAGTATGCTTATTAGAGACCCCGCACTTGCAAATATTCTCAACACAATTATAATGACTCTAATCATACTTACTTTTGGAGAAATTTTGCCTAAGACTTTGGCAAAAGCAGACCCACAAAAATTTGCACTTAGAACGAGTGGAATTATGTACATGCTTATGAAAATTTTGACACCAATTTCGTTCTTGTTTATTAAGATGCAATCGATTGCAACCAAGAAGGCAAAAAACCCAATTGACGACGAGCCAACAGTTACCGAAGGGGAACTTGAGAGTATAATTGACACTATGGAAGAAGAGGGTGTTATTGGCCACGATAATGCAGATATGATGCAAGGTGTTCTTGATTTGCAAACTCATACGGCATACGACATAATGACACCAAGAGTAGACGTTTCTGCCATAAACTATACCGAAAGTGTCAAAAACATACAAGATGTATTTATGGATACAATGTATTCAAGATTGCCAGTTTATGATGAAACAATAGACAAAATTATCGGTGTGCTTAATCAAAAAGACTTTTTCAAAGCGATGTTATCGGGCGAAAAAATTTATATCAAAAAGATTATGACCGAGCCTCTCTATATAAATGAAAATATGAAGGTCGACGAAGTTATTCGAAAGATGCAATCCAACAAAAAACACATGGCAATAGTTCTTGATGAACATGGTGGAACTAGTGGTATTGTTTGTATGGAAGATGCCATTGAAGAAATGGTTGGCGAGATTTATGATGAACACGATGACGAAGTCAAAGAATTGATAGACAAAAAGAACGATACAGAATACATAGTAGACCCAGACATGGATGTCAAAGATTTGTTTGAAATGCTTGAGATTGAGCATTTGCCAGAGACGAGTTATTCGTCGGTTGGTGGATTCTTGTTTGATTTGTCCGAAGAACTTCCAGTTCAAGGCAAAGTGATAGTTTATAAGACAATTGACGAAAGAATTGTTGATGGTGTTTATGTTTCGGTCAATGTTGAGTTGCATTTTACTTTGACCAAAGTAGAAGACAATCGTATCAAAGAAATTTTGGTTAAGGTAGTAGATGTGGATACACCTATTGAACAAAAGGAAGAAAAACCATTTGAGGCATTAATTGAAAAGCACAAAAAGAAAAGACAAAAGAAAAACAAATCTGACAAAGAAAAATCTGAAGATTAATTTTTGATTGAAATAATTTGCATTTGATTGAGATTGACTCGCCCAAAAGGGGGATGTGAGAGAAAAAAATCATATGCAAATTTTTTTGATTTTATAAAATTTTTTTATAAAAGTACTTTTCAAATGCTTTTAGTTGTGATAGAATACTACGTAATTTTTTGTAGATTCAAAAGATAAGACAATTTTTGATTGTTTTATTTTTTGAATTTAAATTTGAAAATTGGATAAAATTTGGATTTAAAGGTATTAATTTACGCAAAAATTCAAAATAGAGTTTAGGAGAAAATATTTATGCAGAATGTAAGAAATGTGGCAATAATTGCCCACGTTGACCATGGCAAAACAAGTTTGGTTAACGAACTTTTGAAGCAAGGCCATGTATTTAGAGACAATCAAGTTATCGAAGATAGGGTTATGGATAGCAATGCTATCGAAAAGGAAAGAGGAATTACGATTCTCTCCAAAAACACCGCTGTCATGTTTGAAGGAACTAAGATTAATATTGTCGACACCCCGGGACATGCTGACTTTGGTGGCGAAGTTGAACGTGTACTCAAAATGGTTGACGGTGTAATACTAGTGGTGGATGCGTTTGAAGGGCCTATGCCACAAACAAGATTCGTTCTTCAAAAAGCACTTGATCTTAATCATAAGGTTATTGTTGTTGTTAATAAAATTGACAAACCCGAAGCGAGACCTAAGGAAGTTGTTGACGAAGTTCTTGAACTATTTCTTGACCTTAATGCCAACGAAGAACAACTAGAGAGTCCATTCGTATTCTGTTCTTGTAGACAAGGAGTTGCAAGTTTAGATGCTGACAAGCCAGGGGTGGATATGCAACCTTTGTTTAAAACAATCGTAGATTATATCCCAGCCCCACATTGTGACGTCAATGCGCCTTTCCAAATGCTAGTTAGTTCGAGTGAACATAATGATTACTTGGGAAAACTATCTATTGGAAAGATTGAACGTGGTGTAATTCATGTAAATGATACAGTTGAAGTTACAAACTACTATGGCGAGTGTAAAGCAAAACCTTTCAAAGTTGTTAATATCTTTGCTTTCGAAGGTCTTAAGAGAGTTCCTTTAACCGAGGCAAGTGCGGGAGATATTGTTTGTCTTGCGGGTAGCCAAGATGTAACAATTGGTGATACAATTTGTGACAAATCTATGGTTGAGGCTATTCCTTTTGTTAAGATTAGCGAACCTTCCGTTCAAATGACTTTTAGTGTAAACAACAGTCCTTTTGCTGGAAAAGAAGGCAAATATTGTACTTCAAGACACCTAAGAGATAGGCTTTACAAAGAAAGTATTAGAGATTTAAGTCTCAAAGTGTTTGATACAGATAGTGCGGATAGTTTCACTGTTCTTGGTAGGGGCGAGATGCACATTTCTATTTTGATAGAAAATATGCGTAGAGACGGATATGAATTCCAAGTTTCTATGCCAAAAGTATTGTTCAAAGAAATCGACGGAGTTAAATGTGAGCCAATAGATAGATTCGTTGCCGACGTTCCCGAAGATGCAGTTGGTGCTGTTATGTCAGAAATCGGAAATCGCAAAGGCGAACTAGTTACAATGACCACACATGGTAGTCGTACAAGGCTAGAATTTTTGATTCCATCAAGAGGACTATTTGGCTACAAATCTCAATTCCTAACCGACACAAAGGGAGAAGGAATTATGTCCAGTGTATTCGAAAAATATGACGTATTTAAGGGAAATATTGAAAGACGTAGTTATGGCGCACTTATTGCTTACGAAAATGGCGAAGCATGTCAATATGGACTATACAACTCTCAAGAAAGGGGTAGACTATTTATAACCCCAGGCACTCAGGTTTATGGCGGAATGATTGTTGGCATGAACCCAAAGGGTGTAGATATTGTTGTCAATGTTTGCAAGAAAAAACAATTAACAAATATGCGTTCTTCAGCAAGCGACGATGCTCTTAGACTTGAAGCACCTAAGATTATGACTTTGGAAGAATGTTTGGAATTCTTGGATGACGACGAACTTTTGGAAGTTACTCCAAAGAGTCTTAGACTTCGAAAAATTGTTCTTGACCACGTTACTCGTGGAAGAATGGATTTCCGTAAGAAAAACAATATTGAATAATCTACAAAAAATAATTGCCGATTACTTGCGATTTTCCAAAGTGATATAAACGTTATTTGATTTCGATTCTAAATCTTAATCAAAAAAACGTCGAATAATTCAATAAAAATATCAAAAACTAAGCAAAATAAAGCGGGTTTCAAAAGTCGCTTCAAAACCACTTGCTTAGTTTTTTTGTGACCCATATTTTTCAGTGTTTAATCAAAAATAAAACATGCTAGTATGTCCCAAACTATAGTTATAAATACATAACCGTCACCATAATTGCAATATTTTAGACAATTACAAACATGGGTATGTGGCTTCAAACAATCACAAAGTTCTTGCTTAATTTGTTAAAAAATTGTTAATATTTTGTAATAAAACTTTGCATAAAAATAAATAACAAAAATAGTTTTTGTCAAGACGAGTGTGTTTTTTGAC
>ULTU01030023.1_pt1 | contig 18404 bp, 19 predicted proteins | sample 1957861 | NCBI WGS metagenome assembly ULTU01 (sample SAMEA4835742, study PRJEB28245) | human gut metagenome | biome: gut microbiome; material: fecal sample | place: Denmark | collected 2008
GCGCCCCAGTTGGCTATTCGCTCGGACTCGTTGCTCTGCCGTGTTGCTTCGTTTGCGATGCGAATGTTCTCGCTGTTATTACGCTGGAATTCCGCCGCCTCTCTTGCTGCTTCTGCGCTCTCAATGTTGGCCACCTTGGTGAGGGCATCCATAAGCACGTCTTCGGAGCATCTCGCTACTTCGTGGTAGTTCACCCCTGTGGACGTTACCGGAATGATAACCGGACACCAGACCGTTTTCACGTTGCCGTCAAGTGCGTAGAATGTGAGAATGGTGTTGCCTGCGAATGTCATTGTATCGGGGAGCCTGAATGTCTTGTTGGTCGTTATTCCGGTAAATGTTTGCGTTGCGTATTCGCCTTTGGCATTCCGCATATGAACGTAGCAGTTCTTATTCGCATACGCATCCGGGTAGTTGACCTGAATTTCAGTTGATGCGTTCTCTCCGGCTACGACCACATAACTGCCTGATGCCGCTACTTGCACATCAAGGTTATCTATGGTTTGCCGTGTTCTTTTGCTTGTTAAAAGCGTTATAACGATGTTTGCCATGTTTCCTCCTTCTTTTAATTGTAGCCACCCGCTGTGGTATCCCACCCGAAGATGATTGTTTTTACTGAGTCAAAGTTACTTGACGTTGAAGCCCTTATCGAGCCGTCTGTTCCAAAGGTGATAGTAGCATAGCTATACGTGTACACACGGCTGCTGGTATTGTACCCTCGGACATATGCTGCCGTTTGTTTGCTGGTGTATGGCCTAAAACCCGAAGGTATCGTACCCAGATTGGTTGAGCTTAGGGTGCAGGTTATATAGCCTATGACGTAGTTGCCGAGCTTGGTTAGGGAACTACTCGAAATGCCCGAATTAACCGAGATAGTTCCCGTCTTAAAACCCAGCGTATTCAGCCTACTGACCAGTGAGTTGAGTCGGGCATCGATGGTACCTGCGTTTCGGTTGCCAGTCGCATAGGTTCCGTATTCTGCCGTTCCAGCGCTGCTTGCGTAGTCAGCATTGTCTGCTTGGTCGGCATGGTCCGCATCCTCGGTGTGACTTGCGTGTTCAGCTCTCAAAGGATAGCCTATAGTCTTAACACCGAAGCTCTCCCAGTTTGCCGTGGCCGTAATTGTGCCGGCCGTGTTTACCGCCAAGCGGTACAGTATCATCTGATAGATGCCTGTGGGGTTCGTTATTAGATTGTTTTGATTTGAAGGTGTCCACGAGGAGCTGGTTCCGTTGTCTCGGAGTTTAATTGAGCCGATGGCTTTGTTAGGATTGTGCAGGTCCCACTCTAAGTAAATGAACACGTACTTCGTCCCTGATGCGGGAACCGTGCCGGCGAGCGTTACCTCGTCTTCGGACTGAATGTCATATCCATAGGCGGTTGCCATACCACGTCCCACCTTCACGGCGGTAATTCCGCCGGAAGCGTTCAGCTTCCACATAAAGTCGTTATTTGCGGTTCTGCTTGTTCCGGTTGCGCTTGAGGTAGTGTAGAAGGTGTTTTTCAGCACTCCCACGTCATATCCTCTCAGCTGGCGGAGTGCTTCCGCTTGAAACCGTGGATTTATCAAGTTGACGTTTTCTTCGGCGCTTCCAGCGCCGGCTACTGCTATTTGAGCCATGTCTTCCTCCTTATGATCTTATTTTCTTCATGTTCTTCATCTGGATGATGTCTGTATAGTTGACTCTTATCTTACCGAAGATATAAGTCACCTCACTCGATGCACTCGATTCTTTCCTTCCGGTGTAAATCGATTTGAACACTCTATCCGAGTATTCAGTCTCGATGGTTTGTCCTGCCGTCATTTCGTCTATTTCCGGAACGATTTTGACCGCATCACCGATTTGTAGGTTCTTCGGCACCATGCTGCTCTCTCGGCTGATTCCTATGTTAATGTAATGGTTGTAGTCGGAGAAGAGCAGAGCATCTTTTGCCACGTCTTCGGCGGTTACCCCTTCCTCATTAGTGCTATCCCACTCTGCAACGGTGAGCTTGAACGGCTGCATCCGCTTGCTGTGGGTTTTGTTATTCGTGACCGTGTTGTCTATCGTCAAGTACCAGATGGATGCGAGCGCCTTCGTGTTCTGGTCTATCACATAGCAGACCGTGGCTTTGACTTCCGTTTCTTCGGTTTGCTTGATAGTTACTCCGTGAACATTCGCCTTGATCAGGCGGTAGTTCTCGTTTGCGTTTCGGCTGATGTAAATCTCTATGTATGCTCGCTCCGTAGCTTCAAATACGAGCTTGAATTGCAGCACCACGTTATGCGTATCGAATAAGTCTATCAGCCAGTCCTTCATGTTGAAGGTGTTATCCTTGTATGTCCAGATTGCCGGCACGTTGTATTCGCCATTCGTGCTTCCGCCACCCGAGTTTCTGATGAATAAGGGCAGGCGCAAGTATCGGTCGGTTACCGTGGTGCAGTAATAGGATCCGATTATCTGCCCGGTTTGAATGATACCGTCATACTTATATGTTATGTCTTCGCTTTCCTCCGACATCTCTCGGCTCTCACGTGCAGGGTTCAGGAACTCGTTATTGAACAGCTCCATCATCGGCTTGTAGAGTATCTGTAGCTTTTCGTTATCCACGTTGGTGACGATTCCTAAGTCGTAGGCGCCGGAGTCATCTATCAGTGCGATTATTTGCCCGGCTACGGCTTTCGTCTCTCGGGCCAAGTGGATGGTAGAGTTGTTATTCACCATGTAATCGTTATCTATTGAATAACTGCTGACCGCCCCTCCGGCTGCGTACACGAGCGTGTCATAGTTGTAGAAGGATGCGGTCGTGCCATCTGCTTTCGTGTAGTCCCACGTATACGGTGCGGCTAACTGTTGAAGTTTGAACGTTCTATATTGCATTACAGCGCCCTCACTTGCTCCGTATAGCTGACTTCAATCGTTACCCCGCTTATCGTCTCAAGGTTGAACATGATCAGGTTGTTTCCGGGGAATAAATTGACAAAGTTGATATACTGTGGATTTGCTTCTTGGTAGTCCTGCACGTCTGTCTGGTCGCTGTTATAGGTGATGACTGACCTCTGGGTGTTCGGGTTGCTGTCTATCACGAGCGTTCTGCCGTTCTCAAGACCGATGCTCGCCAGCCATTTTGCGTACTGCCTGCGTTCTCCGTTCGTGGCCGTCCACTCTACATAGTTCAGCGCCGAGCCGGAGTTGTTTGTGATTTTAATTTCACACCCGATGCGCTCTCCGGTGTTCAGGATGTTGACGTAGAGCTTCTGGTCGTTCTGGTAGAAGTATGGATATACAAACGGATAGACATGCGCTTCTGCTTCACTGATGGTGGTCGAACTTACCAGCGCCGTGTCTCTTCGCCACATAACCGAGAGCGGTGTCATCGTCATTTTGCAGATGAACAGTCCGGTCGTCTGGTCTTCCTCTCCGCTGTCGAGCTTCGTGATGCGGACTTGCTTATACCACGGCTTGGAGATTTGGTCTCTCGGATCTATCTTTCCCTCCGGGTCGTAGTAGAGCTTTACCGTGTTTTCGTACCCTCCTAAGAACTCGCTGAACCGCTGCATATTCAGTGGACTTGCGAAGTACATTGTTCCGCTGATAGGGACTTGCTTCGGTGTTTCTTCGGTGATTACAAAGTCGTATTGTATCTGTGCCATCTTCAGGGTCGTCTCGAAACCGGTACCACTGATGGCGGAAAATAAGGAGGCATAGTCCTCTGCAAAACTGGACGGCCTTAGATTCCATATATCTCCGCTTTCGTTTTTCAGCCATATCGTGGGTCTTCCCATGGACTATCCTCCTTATCTTATTACTGAACCTAAGCCTTGATTGATTAGGTCTGTGAGTATCTTGTCTTCGAGCGTGTCTGCGATTATCTCTGCATTCTCTTGCTCGACCTTTGTGCCATCTCCCTGTGCGTTCACGTCAAGGTTGATGTCGAGTGTCTTATGGTTGTTTACGTCATAGGTCGTTTCAGTGCTGTATTCTGCATCGTATCCCATGTTTTCGGCGCTGGTCTCTACTTGCCCCATTTTATCGAGCATCGCATTGGCGCTGTCCACCGCATCGTTTGATGCTCCTATGAACCAGCCGATGATTTTAATCAAGAGAAGCAGGGCGAGTGATATTGCCGTAATGATGCCGAGCCATGGTCCTGCGGCGGCTGTCAAGCCACCCATTGCAGCCGCTTGCACACCGGTAACGGCAGCGTGTGCCGCCTTCGCCGCCGAGATGGCTTTATAAACGGTCACGATTGTTTTTATAAAGGCTATCAGCTTTGGTAGAATTATGAGCATTCCTACCAAAACGAGCAGGCTCTTCTGCTCTCCGGTGGACATTCCGTTGAATGCGTTTGTCACCCCGGTGATAATGGGGATGACGGTGTCCCGCAAAATTCCCACCAGTGTTTCGAAGGCGGGAATAAGTGCGACCATCAGCTCCATGCTCGATGCTTGGAACTTGAGCTTTAACGCATCCACCTTGTCGGCAGCATCAGCGGCAGTGGCTGCTTGCTCGTTTGTGATGATGCCGTTCTCGATGAGGGTTTGGTCCCACTTCGCTATTTCCTCGGCTGTGGCTCCCGCTACATTCGCCACATCAAGTCCCACGTCACCGAACAGCCCCTGTGCTATTATTGCTCGGTCTGTCGCATCGGTTACGAGTGAGAGCCTTTGCTCGATGAGTTCGTATATCTCTGCGTTGCTCTTGTGGTTCAGGTCTTCCTGCGCTATTCCTAACTGTCCCAGATAGGTGAGGTATTTTGCGCCTCTTCCGGAAACGATACCGCTCTGGATGGCGCCGACCTTCGTCAATGCTTCGGTGTAGCCGTCTGCGTTACCAGTGACGAATGCGTAACGGTTTCCTAACAGCTGGAGCTTCTCGACTGTCGTACCGTACTTTTTGGCGGTATCGTCCAGCTCGGCTCCAGTATTCATCGAAGTTACGAACAGCGCCGCAAGTGCTGCCGTTACTCCCAGAACTGCCTTCGATACCTTCTTGGCTCCCTCTTCAGCTTTGTCGAGTCCCTTGGTGAAGTTATCAAGCTTGGCATTCTTTATCTCTTCGTTCTGGCCTTTCAGTGCCTCCGTCATATCTTCCACGGCGGCTTCTGCTTTTTCCAGATCCTTCTGTGTCTTTGCGAGTTGTCTGTTATATGTGTCCTGCGAGATTGCTCCGTTATCGAGGTCGGTCTTCAAGGCTTTTTGCTTGTCTCGAAGTGCCACAATCTTCGCAGTAGTGGTTTGCAATTTTGTAGAAAGAAGTTGATATTTTTGACGGATTGTGTCAACGCTTCCGGGGTTCAGTTTTAACTGACGGTCTACTTCCTTCAGCTCGTCCTGCGTTGTTTTGATGCTTTCGTTGAACGACTTTACTTTCTGGTCTAATTCGTCAAAACTTCGCCCTATTTTCGCCATATTGCCTCCTTCCTTATTCTTCTACCAAGCCGTCAAGTTCGGCTTCTATTCGTGCGTTTATTCGGTCTGTCATGCCCTTCAAACGCTTGACTGCGTTTGTTATGAAAAAGGTACCGGCTCTATGTGGAGTGCCGTAGTTGAGAATGTTGGCTATCTTTTGATAGGGTTCACCGTTCGGTGCATTCCCTTTGAACTCCACATTGTAGCCGTACCAGTTCTTGCTGCTTGTATCTTTTTCAACGGTGTAGGATGCTTTAAGTCCGCCGGTGTCAACCGGAATTCTCGGCTCTACGTTTCCGCTGAATTGCTGGACTTCGGTATCGATTACCTGCTCGCCTATCTTCCGTGCTTTGGATGCTGCACTTGAGACTGAGTTCAGGAACTCTGACATTTCTTCAGTTATTCCGTCATTCCATGCCATTGCTTATCCCTCCATGCTTGCTGGTTCTGATAGGTCTATCAGGTCTTCGGTTTCTCCGCCTTTGTGTCTATCGTGTAGTTCTACGGACATGTTTATCACATCCATGATGACATTCATTCCGTACCGCATTATGTCCACTTTAAATCCTAACTGAGCGAGGGAGTAAAGCAGATAGCTGGTCAGTCCGTAGTCCTTGGTTGCCGTCTTTTTCTTTACCTTTTCTGGTATCTTGAGTTTTTTTTTGCTATGGATTCGTATGTCATAGCCATGTCCAGAAGTTCAAGTGCGAGCGTGGGATCTTCGTATACCTCCTGCGGGAGTATTTCGTAGCCGATTGCCAGCGCTTCTGCCTGCTCGTCTTCCGGTAATGCGCACACGTGCATGACGATCAAGAGATGCTCTATCATTGATAAGCCGTTTATATCGTCTGTTTCCTGTGCTTGCTTGATGGTGGACACGAGAAGTTCCGGGTTGTCCAGAATTGCCTGTGTCTTTTCTTCCTCTGTCTTTGCGGCTTCGAACTTTCCGATAAGTTCTACCGTTTCTTTATTGACTACCGTCAAGAGGCTTTTCTTGTAGTCTGATAATGCTGTCCCGAGTTCTACCCCTGTACAAGATTTGAACAGCGGGAAGAGGTGACCGTTCGCCATGAAGACGATGTCTTCCTCCTCCCCACTGTGTGGATCTTTGTACAAGTAGCTTTTAACGTATCGGGTAGGATAACGTTTTATTGCCATTGCTTTTGCTCCTTGTTGTTTTTAACCGTTAGATAAGGTCTGGGTGTCCGGTGTGAACTCTGCCGGGAACACGATTGTCTCCTTGTTAGCGTTGTACTTCGTAGTGTTCAACGTGCTATTGAGGATGCTGTATGTTCTTGCTCCGGTCTGGCCGCTGGTCTTCGTGAAGAATACTGGATATGCGTAGCCTTTGAGTTTCAATTCACCGATGGAGTTGTCATCCTTGCTGATTGTCTTTGTGTCAATCGCAGGGAGGTCAAATCTCACTTTGTAAAGAATGAATTTGTTTCTGCTTTCTCCGGATTCACTCGACACGAGTCTGTCGAACGACAAGCCTACGAACGGTACGCTGTCATCCGTATCTCCGACCACGATGCCGTCTGCTGCGCTGTACTTCACACCGAGCAGTTTCTCCATGTGATTGATTGCGATGTCGTAAAGTGTCCACTCTACCTCGCCTACTACGAGACCTTGCTTGACCATCCATGCCGGGTCGTTTCCGCTTGCGAGTTCAGTGGTCGTTCTGGTAGGTGTAAAGACGATTGCCGTCTCGCCTGTCCATTTCACCGCCTCGCTTTCGTACCCGGTAAAGCCGGAGTTGAGCTTCGTGGTGATGACATCCTGTAAACCTTGGCTAACAATTTTAGGCACTTTAACTGCTGACATTGTTTTTCTCCTTTAATAAATTTTTTGAACGAACAGGATCTTCCTGTTGCTGTATGCGCTTCCGCTTTCCGCTGAAGGAACGGGACCCTCTCCGCCGCTACTTATTGCCCAGAGGTCATCTGCGAGATTTTCCAGCAAGGCTTCAAGATAAGGGGCGAAGGGGTTTTCCGCTCCGGCTGTTGTATCGTCCTGATAGAACAGGAAGGGGTCATCGTAGTAAAAGGTCAGCGCTATACTGACACTGTGGGTCAATGGTTTATTGCCTGCGTACTTCGGGTCGGTGTCGACTATGTTGTAGATACAATACAGCGAGTGCGTTTGTCCATCCTTAGTTATCTTTGCTTCCGGTGCTACGGTGGGTGTGCTGTTCCGGTAGAACAGTGGGAACTCGTTTGTCTCTTTGACCTCTTCATCGGTCAATGCCCAGCCATCCGACCACCCTGCTTCTGTGAGCAGCTCTTCTATTCTATGGATTGCCGCTGATTCGGCTGCTGTCATGTTAAGTCTCATAGGTATCACCGCCTTGGTACGTTCTCTCGTCTTTGAACTCGTAGGCCACTATCTTGATATCCTGCTTGGTGTAGTCGAATTCGTCCGGCTTTTCCTTGATGGTGTAGGTTCTGCCTTGCTCGTCTACGAGTGTCAGCTTCTCCCACATTGACAGGATTTTGGGGTTGTACCCCACGATAAAATTAACTATCGTTTCGTGGCCCACCGCTGAGTTGGCGAGTCTTTCCTTTTGCGATATGTCCCTTACGCTGCACCAGAAGCCGCCACTGGCTCGGCTGTGTATGTATCTTCGAGTCAGTATTTGCAGCGGCTTCGCTTTGGTGGTTTCAACGTAAAAGCATTTGAGCTTTTTGTTCTTAACCATGCGGCTTGCCCTCCGACTTCAAAATGATGAAAGTCTCGCACTGGGTAGCCAGTATGGATAAGGTTCGCTCGTTGTCGACTTGGTCGATGAAAGCACGACAATATTCTATGATGTAGCTGTCCGTCAGCGTTTCGAATTCCGCCGCATATTCCGGCTTCACCATAAAGTACACACCCCCGACCTTCTCGCCCAGCGTGGTGTACAGCGATGCTTTTGCGGCTTCGATGTATCTCGCTATCTGGACGTTCATGTATTCGAAGTCATCTTTACGCAGTGCGTTTCTTACGTCTTCAACAGAGATGTTCATGTGTGCTTATTCCTCCCGGTTATTTAGCCGCTATTCGTTGCATCCGCACCACGGCATACGATGATGAGGGACTTCGTGCTTACAGGCTTACCGTCAGCGATGATGGTTGCCTTGTGGATGATTTCGTCCGTGTCTTCGTCCGTGTACTCTTTGATGCGAAGCTGCATGTTGCTGTTGAAGTAGTAGTCCGCATCATCGAAGAAGTATGCGAATGCCGTACTCTTGGACTTGGTTGCGCTGCCGGTGATTGCATCGAAGTTGTACATGCCTTGGTCTTCCATGAGTACGACAGGGCGGCCCATGAAGGTAGGCACAGATGCGCCACCGAAGCCTACGGTGTCAAGTGCGATTACTCGGCCGGTTGAGTCTTTCATACCGAAGATATAGGTGTACCAGTCAACGGCATTGATGTGAAGAACAGCCTTCGACTTCTTGCTCTGCGGGATTTTTGCGTAGAGCTTTACCCACTCGCTGTAGTCGGTTACGGTAGCGTTGTTAAGAGTAAATGCGTTTACTCCGGAAGAACCGCTGTAGGTACCGTCAGTAAGGATGCCCTTAGGTTGACCGGAACCAGAGCCTGCTACGATTGCTGCATCGAAACCTTCGGCACAGCCTTCGAGGATTTTAGACACGAGTTTCGATTCGAATGCATCGAGGCTCATTGTGGAAACTTCGAGGGAGATAGCTACACGGATTTCGCCCTTGTAGCCGTTGAAGGTTACAGAGCCGGTCGTTGCGCCCTGTCTGTCGCTCTTGCCGTTTTCGGATACCCACGAAAGGGTAGGCTTGAAGGTCGAAATAGGAACAGAGAGACCGGGTGCGATCTGTGTCTTCGTTACTCTCGCAAAAATCGAGCCCGCATGCTCGTTTGTTTCAAAGAGTTTGTCGGTGATTACGGAAGGAACGATAACGGATCCCACGTTCGTCTTCTGAGTGCTTGCATCCGCTCTGTGGAGAATTGCGCTGTCTTCATGACGGAGAACAAAGTTCTTGAACGCTTTTCTGTACTCAAGCGAAGAAGTGATATCGTCACTTCTCTCTTCGGTTGCTACTGCTGCAGGGTCAGCCACTACAGGCTGAGGATCCTGAGCGGTTGCTCTGATCTGTACGGACTGTCTGGTGAGTTCAGCACGTTCTGCCACGAGTGCATCTACTTCGCTGTTTAACTCTGCCATTCTTTCCGCTTTGGTTTCGGGGTTGTCTGCTTCTGCACGGATGGCCGCCATTCTGGCGTTGATTTCAGCCATTCTTGCTAAGATTTGCTGTAAGGTCATTTTCGTTTTCTCCTTTAGATTTTTGTTTTAATTAAGATTTTATTTCTCAACGCTTGGCGGTTTAACTCGTCCAGTTTCGCAGCTCTAAGGTCCATATCACTGCGGCGCCTTGCGTAGATGCTTGTTTCGGGGTTAGCACCGAAGTCTACGGCACTGACGTCAAACACACGCTTTACCTTCATTACCCTGAAGGTGATTTTGTGCTGTTCTTTGTCTTCGATTATCTGTTCGGACTCGTAGTCCTCGGTGAATGCCCAGCTCATTTGCTGAACAGTTCCGCTCTTGATTTCAAGGAACAAGTCTTTTCCGCCGGAAGTAGGGAGCAGATTGGCTGTCATTTCCACACGGTCTTCCAGCACTTCAATGGTGAGCTTTCCCTGCTCGTTCTTGCTGGTAGTTCTTGCCGGTGTGCCTTTTGCATCACCGTGATTGTATTTCATGGGAACGTCTTTGTAGTCGGCTTCTGCGAATGCGTTTCTGTCGATGATTTCGTAGACGTCTGTGTCACCGAAGGTGAAGAGTTTGTACTCTTTGTCAAAGATGACAGGGGTTCCCCTCACGATCATGTCACCGGTCTCGGTCTCCTCGGCTCTTACTTCCATCAGCCTTCTGTAGTCTCTGTATCTGTCACGCAGGGTGATTCCGTTATTCGGCATTGTTTTCTTCCTCCTCTACTTTACTATTACCATCTTCGGGTTCGTTCTTTTTGCCATCATCGTCTTTTTCGTCCTCTTCTTCGCCTTTTTTCGGCTCTTCTTCCTTGAGGCTATCATTGTAGTTTTGACTGGTTACCACGGTGTTTCTCTTTCCCTTAGGAACCGGTAAACCTATCAAATCTCCCAGTGTTCCAAGTGTGAAGCAGCCGACCTCTCTTGCGGTGCGGAAGATTTCGAGACGTGTCTTCATGCTCATGTAAAGAATTTTTTTATCGTTATAAACAATTCGGTTACCGACTTCGAATTCTCGGTCAGTAAAAAGTTTGCGTGTCATTTCCTGCGCTGCTCTCATGAAGAACGTTTCAATAGTTCGCTCGTAGTAGCTTCCCATCTCGTCTTCGGTTGCTTCGCCGGCTATGACTTTTTCCGGGCATCCGAAGAATTTATAAACTGCTTGGTTCCACTGGTTTGTCTCTGCGTAGTTCGCCGTCTTCTGTGGACTCGAATTCACAGGCACTAAGTCTACGATGCTGTCCGTGTAGGCAATGCCGACCGGGTCTTCCGACTTGATGTGCAGGTAGTCTTCGGTGAACTTCTTTGCTCTGCGCTTGAGTTCCGTGCTGTTCATCTTCGTGTTAACTTTGCCTATAAACCTTACGGCTTGGCTTGTGAGAATTGCTCTCTCGATGCCGGTGTAGTTTAAGTTGATTAGGTCAATCACTCGGCTGATGGGTGTGTTTGCTTTGCTGTCACCGAACATGACGTCTTTCGTCACGTGTCGTGCGATGTGGATGATATCACTATATAGCACCTCCAGCGGTTTGCCGTTCAAAGTGAACTGCAGGATAATCTCTCCGGTTACTACCTTCTCGAATTTCACCATCGAGGGGTCTATGCTCCATAGTGCGATTATGTTCCGGAAGGGATCTCGTTCTATGTAAATAAAAGCGTTATTGTACTTGAAGTAGAAGTAGGCCGTTCTTTCCCAGAACACCGCCGCCGTATTCAGCGGGTTCGGACTGAACTGCAGCAAGCGGTCAAGTGCGGGGTAGTCCCCGATTCGCTCTCCGTCCGATAAAATTCTAACGCTGGCCAGTTCTACCTTGCTGCAGTATTGTGCGTTCGTCTGCAAGCAGGACATTCCCGCTTCACTCTTCTCAAAGTCCCAGCCTGTCGCAGTATATGTGGGTACCAGACCTCCGTAGCTTCCAAGTTGTAGTACGAGTTCCTTCGAGTCTTCGCTCTGTTTAGACCTTTTTTTCCTAAAATTAAAAAGTCCCATTTTATCCTCCTACGAATTCATTATAGTGGTCCGTCACTCCTACGAAAGCGTTTAGCAACGTAGCGAAGCCATCTATCTTTCTCATGTTATTGTGTCCTGCTTTGCAAGGGAGCAGGTTCTTGTTTCGGGTGTCTTCTTCCACGGCCACATTCGTGAGGCACCACTTCATTACCGGGTTGTTATTGTAGTTGATGCGCTTTGCTCGAAGCTCCGCATCCAGTCTCTGGAAGGGAACCGACAAGGTCTTGCTGCCTTGGTGGCATCGTATCAAGCACACCCCTTCTTTGTAGCCTTCGTCATTCATATCACTGACCAGATACCGTGCGGCATACGCATCGTAGTAAATCCACCGGTAAACGAGCCGGTATTTGTTGACCATGTCGTTCACGTAACGGACTATCTCTTTGTGGTCTATCGAGTTTACCCCGGCTACTCGAATGTAGCCGTTGTCCACCCACGCTCGCCACACGTTGCCCATTCTTGCATCCTGAATGACCTTGCTGTAAAAGTCCGAGCTGATCCAGAACATTGTATCAACGAGGAACTCTCGGCGCTTGTCATCATAGATGACGGTGGTGTAGCTCGTCAAGTCGTTTGTGAGCGAAAGGTCGAAGCCGCCGATGGCATCGTAGCCTTTGTATTTCTTGAGGTCAAAGGTGGCCTCGTTGTTTATGTCATCGTACTCGAAGTACGCATCCCCGGAGATTCCGCCGAGGTTGAAGTGTTTTACTTTGACTGCGTTCAAGCTCTGCGGCTTTGCGAGTGCGTTTCGCACGGTGGTCCGCATTGCTTCGTAGGTCATTATGGTGCCGATGCTCGGGTTCGCCTGTTGCCAGTTGTCTTCATTCAGCCAATCTAAGGGGTTATCGAGTTCGTATAAAAGGCTGAACTTTCGCTCGTCTTCGATTAGTCCGTCTATGATGTCACAGCTGTTTTTGTACTCAGAGTCGAACAGTCCCTCTCGCACGTAGCCTTTTGTGGTGAGCATCATAAACAGCGGATCTCTTACCGAGATCTGTCCGTTGTACAGAATGTCGTACAGATCTTGGTAGAGTTCGTGGACTTCGTCCAGTATAACGACTTTCGGCAGTTTGCCATCGAGAAGGTTCGGGGTGTTCGCCAGCGGCATGAACACCGAGAAGCCGTCCTTCCGGATGTTCTTGATGTCGTACTGCCTTTTCTTCAGCATTGATTTTAACTGCGGACTTTGCTCCAGCATGTTCGCTGCTTCCGTCCAGATGATACGGGACTGCTGGAGTGCGTTTGCGGCCGAGTATACTTCGTTGCCTTTCCGGGCAGTTTCGTATAAAGCAATCGGCGCCACCATGGTGGTTTTGCCGTTCTTCTTTCCTACGAGTATGAATACTCTTTGATGTTTTCGGAGGTCGGTGCCTCTTTCCACGATGCCGTAAATTGCGGAGAGCGCCGCCTTCTGCCAGAGTAAATATTTTATAGGCTGGCCCCGCCATTCGTCTTTCGATTGACGGCAAAACCGTTCACCGAACTCGATAGGCTTATTTGCCAGCTTTTCATTGTAGTACCATCGAGGATCCTCGCCTCGGATGATGGGTAGGAGTGCCTTGTATTGCTTCTTCACTCGCTTCGGGATATTGATTCTTCCGGCCTCTCCCTCGGCGAGGTATTCTTCTATCCACGTCATGCCTTAGTCCTCCATGAACTCTTCGGCAGGACTCCTATTCGCTTTTTCTGTTCTCACGGCATATGCTGCTCGACCGACCGGTGTCAAGGCTAACTGCTCGGCGAGAATTCGTATTGTGTTTGCGTATCGGTCTAACTCTCGAAGGATGGGATTGACTATCTTTTCCTTCGTGGTTCCCGAGTGTCCCTCGATAGGTGTTCCGCTTGCCGAGGTCTTCATTCCTGCTCGCTTTACTTCTTTGTCGACAAGCAGCGCCTGCGCCTGTTCTTCCTTCCACTTCTGATAGAGCTGTGTGCGGATGTCCACCGCTACGCAGTAGCTCTTCAGCGTTTCTTGGTCAAGGTCGCAGAACACGGCAATCTCGCACTCCCGGTATAGCTTGACCACACGGTGCCATTCCTTTTTGGCTCCATCCGTCAAGTCCTTAGGGCATATAAGCCTGTTTGTTTTGATGCGGGGAGTGGCTGCCTTCTGGGCCGCTATTCTTGATGCGCCGATATCGATTTGCTGCTCTTCGCTTTTCAGTTCAGGTGGTATGGGTTTTCGTGACATTGATTTTCCTTATCATTCCGGTTTCATCGAACTCAAGTCCGGGCGCCAGAACTTCTGCCTCCGTTGTTATTTTGTTGTGGCAATGCTGGCATAGCAGCTGCAGGTTGTCCCAGTTAAGCGCTATGTCAGGGTTGTCTATGTTTTCGGTTGTCAGCTCGATTTTGTGGTGAACGTGGAACTGTTTATAAAACGGCACGATGGTGCTTTTTGCGTACTTGTTTCGGCAGACCTCGCAGATGTATCCTTTACTCTCTGCGTATGCCTTGGCAAGTTTCCGCCATTTTGACGAGTTATAGAACTTCGTTTTTACAGGGTCACGTTCAAACACTTAGAGCCTCCTTGCTTTTTGGTGGGTGTATTCTTCCCAGCGGTTCACTATGGCCGTTGCGTATTTCTCGTCCAGTTCCACCGTCCTGCAAACTCGGCCGAGTTGCTCGCAGGCCATGAGCGTGGATCCGGAGCCACCGAAGAGGTCGAGGACTATTTCGTCTCGTTTGGTGCTGTTCGCCACGAGCCTTGCGATGAGTTTTATCGGCTTCATCGTGGGATGCAAGTCGGAGCTGGACGGCTTGTCTTCTCGGATGATGGTGGACTCCGCTTCGTTCGATTCTTTCAGCAGTTCCTCGCAGAGCTTCACCAGTTCGTCCTTCTTCATCTTCTTCGGCACTATCGGCTTGTCGTTCTCTTGCACCGTTGTCTGAGTTCGGTCTTCCCGGAAGTAATGCTTGCCGTCCTTCCAGCCGTAGAGGCACGGTTCGTGTCTCCACTGGTAGTCCTGCCTTCCGAGAACTAACGCATTCTTTACCCAGATGAGCTGCTGTCTAACCGTGAAGCCGGCACGGTTCAGCGCCTTTTCAAAGTTCACGTGTTCTCTCGATGCAAGCCACACGTAGAATGCTCCGCCGTCCTTCGAGCATCGGTACATTTCCTTGAATGCCTTTGTGAGGAAGTCTTGGAACTCTTGGCTCTCCATGTGGTCGTTGTCTATCTTCATTCCGTCTTGCCCGGTGTAGTTCACGTTGTAGGGTGGGTCAGTGATTACTGCATCCGCCTTCTCCCCCCCCCTTAGTAGTTTGTCTATCACTGCGGGGTCGGTGGAGTCTCCGCATGCGAGCCTGTGTCTGCCAAGCTCCCACACTTCGCCTTTGTGAACTCTTATCGGTGCTTGCGGATCGGGTTCGTAGTCATCTTCTTTTGCGAGGGCGCTGTCATCGAGCTTTGTCAGCACGATACCGTAGTCCTCCATGTTGAAGTTGTCCTTCACGTCGTCAATCAATTTTAATAGCAGGCTATTGTCGAAGCCTGTTGACATGTTTGTGGAATTGTGCGCAAGTGCATAGGCTTTTCGCTCTTCCTCACTCAAATGGTCGAGCCTGATGCAGTCGATTTCGGTCTCGCCGAGCAGCTGCATTGCCATCACTCTGCCGTGGCCTTCCACGATTAGGTTGTTCTCGCCCCATACACCGATGGGGTCGTTCATCCCGAAGTCTTCTATCGACTTTTTTATCTGTTGCACTTGGTAGTCCGGGTGTAGCTTTGCGTTCTCCGGGTCCATTGTCAAACTATCGATGCGAAGCTTCACTATTTTCAGTTTTCCTTTTCCGTTTTCCATCTCGATTCTCCGTTGTTTTGTATGCTTTTCCGTTTTTCTTCAAAATCGTAAAAAATGTGTGCGTGAGTCCTGCTGCCGTTGTTTTAGTTTTCAAAGGTGAGCCACGACTCCCCCCCCCTTAGAGAGAAGAGGAGTGTGGTTCACACAACGGAGCGTAGAGGCTTCTCGGGTGCCTCTACTTAACTATTACCATTTTCGTTTCGTTCTTTGGTTTAGTTGCTCCGCTTTTGCCTGTCTATTCTTGCCTTTACGGAGGCTATCAGCTCATCCTGACTCACTCTCTTATGTTGTAGACTTTCCATCACGTCTTCGTCATGGGTTCCTTGCATCAGCAAGTGGTTTATGATTACTGTCTGTGTCTGGCCTTGCCTGTACAGTCTTGCGTTCGCCTGCAGGTAATGCTCTAAGTTGTTAGGCACACCGAACCACACGATGATGTTTCCTCCTGCTTGTAGGTTCAGTCCGTGTCCCATACTTGCAGGGTGTGCTATCAGCAGTTTCACCTTTCCTTCATTCCAGCGTTGTATGTCTTCTCGGCTCTTGATGGTTGCGGGGTTCAGGTCTTTGAACCTCTCCATCAGCCTGTCGTAGTCGTGCTTGAATGAATAGAATACCATCACCGGTTTTCCTTCATTGTCGTTTAGTATTTCCTCTAAGGCATCCAGCTTGGCATCGTGTATGTCCGTCCACACCTTCTTGCCTTCTTCGTCCTCGTAGTAAACCGCACCGTTTGCGATCTGTAAAAGTTTGTTGCTGACTGCCGCTTTGTTTCCGGCTACTACCACACCTTCATTTTCTTGCTTTTCCAGTTCGAGAATGGCATCTCGCTCCATTTGGTCGTATTGTTCTTTGGCTTTCGGTGGCATTTTGAGTTTTATCAAATTATCCACTCTTTCCGGCATCTTTAAGTGGTCGGCGGCGGTCAGGCTTATCATTATGTCCTTTAGCTTTGCCTGTATTTGCTCTTTTGCTCCCGGTCTCAGTTTGTAGTCGTATATGATGTTGCCGTTTCGTCTTCCCGGCTTAAAGTAAGTATCACGGTATGCTGTGATGCTTTTTCCCAGTCTTTGTCCGCCGTCCAGAAGTCGAACTTGCGCCCACAGGTCCATTTCGCCGTTTGGATCCGGTGTGCCGGTAAGCAGTACCATCCTTTTCACGATGGGTGCCACTTTCAGCAGAGCTTTGAACCGCTTTGCTTGGTGGTTCTTGAAGCTGGACGATTCGTCTATGACTATCATGTCAAAAGGCCACCGTATTTTATGTTCCAAGCAGTAGCCTATCAGCCACTGGGTATTTTCTCGATTTATGGTATAGATGTCGGCCTTCGAATTCAAGGCTTCCACTCTTTGCATCGGTGTGCCTATCATCTTTGCAATCTTCAGGTCTTTTAGGTGGTCCCATTTTGCAATCTCGGAGTCCCACGTATCATCGGCCACTCGAAGTGGCGCTATTATCAAAACCTTGTTGACTTCGTACCTTTCGTTTATCAGTTCTTCGATTGCGGTCAGGGTGCAGCTCGTTTTTCCGAGTCCCATCTCAAGGACGGCGAACACCTTAGGCTCTTCGATTATTCGGTTGATGGTGTAGGCTTGGTAGTCGTGCGGTGTGTATTTCATTCTGTCTGCTCCTCTATGAAGGCCTTGACCAGTTCTGCGGTGTTGATCACCCTGACGTCAAGTCCCATTTTCCGTAGTTGCTGGTGGCGGTATCTTTGAATTTTGCTGAGTGTGCCACCCTTCGGTCTTTTGGTCTCTACGAATATGACCTTTCCTCCGGGAAGGCACACCAGTCTGTCGGGCATCCCTGCATCCACTTGGCTTGAAAGTTTGAAGGCTTTTCCACCTATCTCTTTCACACCTTCACGCAGTTTCTCTTCCACGGTTTTTTCTTTCGTTTCCCGATCCTTTTTGCTTATCATCTTTTCTCCTTCCTAACCGTTATAACCGAAATTTCCATATACTTTGTCCATTTAGGCATTTTAGGCTTTTACGTGCGTATTTGTGGGTGGTTTTTTCCCTGTTTTGCCTATTTGCCGTAAGTTAATAGATTTTTTGGTTAGGTTGGTTAGGTTTTTATTAAAATGGGTTATAAAAGGCTTATAAATCCTTGAAAAACCTGTAAAAATGCCATTTTTGAAAACCTAACCATAAACCTAACTATGCGATTTTTCCCAGTTAGGTTTTATTTTCGCAGTTAGGTTCATGGTTTTAGGCTTTCTCTGGTTAGTTAGGTTTCTCATAGCATTTTTGGGCGCCGTACTCGCCGCCTCTCCATAGCGCTTTCGTGCTTTTCTTCCATCCCAGCTTTTCAAGGCAGCGGTAGATTCGCTTTGTGTCGGCTCTTGTTAGGCTGGTTATTCCGGAGTTGCCGAGGCACTCGATCCATATCTCGGCGCTACTCACTACCGTGCGTTCCTCGGTGCCTGCAGGCTCGCCTTCAAAGTCCTTGGTTCGCTGGTAGAACTGCACTCTCTCATAGGTGTTTTTCTTCGTCCAGTCGTGCGGCAGTCTAACGGCGAGGTAGCCTTCGATTTGGCCTTGATAGGGGTCATCGATGGTGTGGGCATCCTGTTCTTCTTCGGCGGCGGCTCTTTCATCTGCCGAGAGTTCCATGATGCTTTCACCCTTCCTATATATCTCTAAGGCTTCCGCCCAGATTTGGTGGACTTCCTCATCGGTCAGTCCCTTCTCGCCCCATACGGTGCGCCTTCTCTTGCTGGCATCCGTGTCTACTACCCAGTATCGGCGGTTGCCGGTGTCATCCTCTAAAAAGGTTGACTCGTTTGTCGTTCCTATAAAGATTGTGTGCCTGCGGTTGATGGTGGTGTTCCGGGCATAGGCTTTTCGGTAGGTGTCTTCACGTTTCGAGATGTAGTTCTTGATGGTGTCTCGGTCACTTTTCTTCAAAGCTGCAAGCTCGCCCATCTCCATGATCCACACACCGTCCAGTGCTTCGTAGCTCTCTTTCCCTC
>ULTU01051342.1_pt1 | contig 18332 bp, 12 predicted proteins | sample 1957861 | NCBI WGS metagenome assembly ULTU01 (sample SAMEA4835742, study PRJEB28245) | human gut metagenome | biome: gut microbiome; material: fecal sample | place: Denmark | collected 2008
GTGCATCCGCGATGCCAGGGCGCAGGAGAAGAACGGCATTTGTATTCTGTGCGCGGAGGGCCGGAAGCGGGAGTTTCTGGCTGATCCGAAGTTCCTAAGCTATAAGGGCTTTCAGGTAGCAGACACCTCCGATTGCGGAATCAACCTCATGTATCTACCCATCACAGACAACGTCTCGCTGCCGAGATTCAAGGACTGCGCGCGACACCCGAGGGTGGAGGAGAGTGGATTCGTCCTCTACTACACCGACCAGTGCCCGTTCACATACTACTGGGTACCGAAGGTGCTTGAAATCGCCGAGGAGTACAACATCCCGTTCAAGGCCATCCATATCACTGACAGAGAAGCCGCGCAGAACGTGCCCGCGCCGGTCACCACTTATGCCCTATTCCGGGACGGACAGTTCCTGACACAGGGGATTTTGTCAGATAAAAAGTTTCTGAAACTGGCTGGGATTTCGGAGTGAGCAGCGGACCAGGCATCGCCAGTGCTGCCCATGCGAGTGATGCTGTACCAAGACAGCGTTTGAAAGAAAAGGCAGCATTGTATAAACACCAATAGAAAAGAGCCAGCGCAACCGCGCTGGCTCTAACTTAATGTCGAAATAAACTGCTCTGCATCTTCCTTGTGCGATTAGATATTCAGAAGATCGCTGTATACCTTCAGTGCGCCGTCGGTCTCGTGTGCGAGTACCTTCTTCGCAAGGACCTTGCCGAGCTGTACGCCCTCCTGATCGAAGGAGTTCAGGTTCCAGCAGAAGCCCTGGAACATCACCTTGTTCTCATAGTGTGCGAGCAGTGCGCCGAGGGTTCTCGGATTCAGCTGCTGACCGATGATGATGGAGGAAGGACGGCCACCCTCGAAGTTCTTGTTGCGGTTTTCGTCTTCCTTACCGCAGGCGAAGGCAACGATCTGGGCGGCAACATTGGCACAGAGCTTCTGCTGGCTGGTGCTGCCCTGGATGGTATCATCCATGCCGATCTGGTTCTCACGGAAGCCGACGAACTGGAGCGGGATGATGTCCTTGCCCTGGTGCAGGAGCTGGTAGAAGCTGTGCTGGCCGTTGGTACCCGGCTCACCGAAGATGACCGGACCGGTCGGATAGTCCACCGGCTCACCGAAGCGGTTTACTGACTTACCGTTCGACTCCATGTCGAGCTGCTGAAGATGTGCCGGGAAGCGGCTGAGGCCCTGGGAGTACGGCAGAATCGCGGTGCTCTTGTAGCCGAGCACGTTACGCTCATATACACCGATCAGTGCGTCAAGCATATCCGGGTTCTTCATCGGATCCTTCTCTGCAGCGAGCTTATCCTCTGCAGCAGCGCCCTCGAGGAACTCTGCGAAGACCTCCGGACCGAAGGCGAGGGACAGAACCGCGCCGCCGACCGCTGAGGTAGAGGAGTAACGTCCACCGATGTAATCATCCATATAGAACGCTGCGAGGTACTCCGGGCTGGTGGCGATCGGAGAAGTTGCGGAGGTAACGGCGATCATGTGCTTCGCTGGATCGAGGCCGAGCTTCCGAAGTGCGTTCATCACGAAGGTCTGGTTCGTGAGGGTCTCAAGCGTCGTGCCGGACTTGGAAACCAGGATGAAGAGGGAATGAGCGACGTCAATGTTGCGGAGAACAGCGGCTGCGTCATCCGGATCGACGTTACTGATGAACTGTGCATTCATCTTGAGGAGACCCTTCGTCTTCGCCCAGTTCTCAAGTGCGAGGTACATCGCGCGTGGACCGAGGTCACTTCCGCCGATACCGATCTGAACGACCGTGGTAAACTTCTCGCCGGCTGCATTGGCGATCTCACCGGAATGAACCTTCTCCGCGAATGCGGCGATGCGCTTCTGCTGCTCAATGTAGAATGCACGCTTGTTTTCACCGTCTGCCACAACATCCTGACCGAGCTGTCCACGGGTCAGCTGGTGAAGTACGAGACGCTTCTCACCGGTGTTGATCACATCACCGTTATAGAGATCCTCATACTTCTCTGCAAGCTGTGCTTCCGACGCCAGCTTCACGAGCGCTGCGAGGACATTCTCATCGACGGCCTTCGCACCGTAGTTGTATACCATTCCCTCTGCCATCGGCACGGAATAGTTCTTCACACGAGCGGCACCATTCTCGCCGGTCATGACTTCCTTCAGGTTCACTGCCTTCACCTTCTGCAGCTCTGCATAGGATGAAAGCGTATCAAGATTCTTCCAATTCAGCATCGTCATTTCCTCCATAAGGTACTTTTTCAGTGATGCGGCCGGGCCACATCGCAAGTAAACCGTTGTCCATTATACCATCGTACGAAGGATTTCTAAAGAGGAATGTTACGGATTTAACAGATAGGCTCCCTGAGGGGGTAACAGTTCAGGCAGGGAGGGAAATGGACGATTCGAGATAAATATAACTGTATTAAGCTCGCAAGCTACGCTATAGTATAGAAATATTATAATGAAGAAAACGAAAGCGAGGTTCTCTATGACCATCTGGTTAACGCGTCATGGGCAGACAAATCTGAATAAGCAGCATCTCATGCAGGGGCGGACGGATGAGCCGCTGAACGAGACGGGCCGTGCGCAGGCGCGGGCGGCGCGGGCACAGCTCGGGGATATGCACTTCGATGCGGTCTATGCGAGTCCTCTGCAGCGTGCGATCGAAACGGGCGCCATCATTGGCGACATACCGATGGAGGAGGTCATCATCGATGAGCGGCTGATCGAGGCGGACTTCGGGCGCTTCGAGAAGAAGGGGTATCTTCGGATGAGCCTGCCGATGTCGTTGTACTGGGCGTTGCCGGAGCTTTTTCCGTGCCCGGAGAAGGACGGGGTAGAGAGTATCGCATCGCTCGTCGCACGGAGCCGCTCGTTTCTCGAGGAGCTGGAGAAGAAGGACTATGAGCATGTGCTGATCGCCTGTCACGGCGGTATCATGCGGGCCCTCAGCGGATACCTCATGGATCGGAAGAATGAGATCTGCTGGCGACCAAAGCCGCGGAACTGTGAGATCCGCGTGTTCCGGGTGGAAGATGGCCGGCACGTGTACCTCGAGGATCTGAAGCTTCCGAAGTGATGCGCCTCAATAAAAACGGCGCAGACTCACCGGAGCAGGAAGACCGTCGCGAGTGAAAGAGCTTGTATAGATTGCATAATATTCATGTATAAATGCATTTATTCATGAATAGCATGCATAAGAATACGATAAAATACAATTTGATGCATAAAAATACTTGCATTCTCTGAAAAATGGATTATAATCTCCTCATAGTCAAAAAGCGAGAGGTTATGAAAACGCTTTTGATTTATAACCGTAATGTATGATTCGGTTTGAGGAGGATTATTATGAAGAAGAACTTAGCTATTCTGATGACCACTGTTCTCGCAGCTGCTTCTCTGGCAGCCTGCGGATCATCCAGCACACCGGCGACGACGACCGCCGCTGCGACCGAGGCTGCAACCACCGCTGCCGCTGCAGAGACGACCGCTGCCGCAGAGGACACCACCGCTGCCGCTACGGAGGCAGCGTCCGAGGGCGCTGCAGAGGGAAACGGAGAGATCGTCGAGGTTCCGAAGGATTTCACGACCGTAAACGCTGGCAAGCTGACCGTTGCGACCTCTCCGGACTTCGCACCATATGAGTTCTACCACATCAATGCAGATGGCACACCAGAGCTTTCCGGCTTCGATGTCGCACTCGCAAAGAGAATCGCTGAGGATCTCGGCCTCGAGGTTCAGTTCGTACCGATGGATTTCGATGGTATCCTCATGGAGCTTCAGAGCGGCAATGTCGACCTCGGCATATCTGGTTTCTCCCCAAGCCCGGAGCGTGCAGACACCTTCGACTTCTCCGACCTTTACTACAAGGGTGGTCAGTCCTTCGTCATCCGCAAGGCAGATCATGATAAGTATAAGGACTATGCTGCATTTGATAAGCTTCCGGTAGGTGCACAGAACGGTTCCATCCAGATGGATCTCGCGAAGGAGAACACGCCGAACGCAAACATCATCGGTCTCGCAAAGGTAACCGATATCGTTTCTGAGCTCGTTTCCGGCAAGCTCGAGGGTGGCTTCATCGAGACTGCCGTCGCAGAGCAGTACATCAAGAACTATCCGGAGCTTGAAATCGCATGGGATGTTCCGTATGATACGGAGGGCTCTGCCATCGCTCTGAAGAAGGGCAGCGACCTCCTTCCGGCTGTCAACGCCGTCATCAACAACGCACTGTCCGACGGTTCCATGGACCAGTACGTAGCCGATGCTCAGGAGCTTGCATCTGATGAGGGCAGTGTCTATGAGGGTCAGCTCGACGCAGATGGCAAGGTTGCTTCCAACTAAGCGCGGACTGCGACACAAAAACTGATTCTTTTCTCTCCGGGGGCTTCCCCGGGGAGATTTTTGAGTCTATACTCAGCATGCTGAGTGATACATTCAGCGTCCTACGTATATACTCAAAGCGCATCGCGATGTAGAGTATACATATCACTACTTATGAAAGGCAGGATTTACCTATGACCATTAGCTGGGCCAATTTTGAGAAGTTATTTCAATACGGCACCATGTTCCAGCAGGGAATGATCGTCACCATCCTTCTGGCAGCCTGTACCGTATTCTTCGGCTTCATCCTTGCATTCTTACTTGCATTGATGTTGCTGTCGGATGTACGTCCGCTCCGTCGTTTTGAAAAAATCAAGACGGATGATATCCATAAGAAAAAGCGCTACGACCGCATCGCCGCGTTCAATCCGGTACGTCTCCTGGCCAATGCTTACGTCCAGTTCGTACGTTGCACCCCGATGCTGGTTCAGATCTTCCTCGTGTACTACATCATCTTCGGATTCGTCACCCTGCCGAAATTCACATTCTTCGGCTTCATCCAGTTCGAGCGTTTCTTCCCGGCAGCCGTCGCGATGGCACTCAACTCCGGTGGATATATGAGTGCGGTCATCCGTGGTGGTATCGAGGGCGTCGATGCTGGACAGACCGAGGCGGCCCGTTCCCTCGGCATGACGAAGTCCCAGACCATGTTTCATATCATCCTGCCACAGGCGGTGAAGAACATCCTGCCGGCCGTTGCGAACGAGTTTGTGACGATCATCAAGGAGTCGTCTGTCTGCTACACCATCGGTGTACAGGACATCATGTTTAACGTAAAGAGTGTACAGTCTGCAACCTTCATCATCGCAGAGCCGCTCATCATGGCGACCTTACTGTACTTCTGTCTGTGCTTCCCGACCAGTAAGATCATCGAGTACATCGAGAGGAGGATGCGTCAAAGTGACAACCGATAAGCCAATGATTCAGGTCCGTGGCCTGAAAATGTACTATAACTACGGAAAGATCAAGGCCCTCGATGGCGTGGACATCGATATCAACCGGGGCGACGTCATGGTCGTGATCGGACCGTCCGGTTCCGGTAAGTCCACCTTCCTCCGGAGCCTGAACCTCCTCGAGTCGCCGACCGATGGAAGTATCATCTTCGAAGATAAGGACATCGTGAACGAGAAGATCAATCTTGATCAGTACCGTCAGAAGATGGGGATGGTGTTCCAGCACTTCAATCTCTTCCCGCATAAGACGATTCTCGAGAATCTGACCCTCGCACCGATGATCGTGAAGCACGAGTCGAAGGAGGCGGCCGAGAAGAAGGCCCTGGAGCTCCTGGAGCGTGTCGGTCTCCGCGATCGTGCTGCGGCCTACCCTGTGCAGCTGTCCGGTGGTCAGAAGCAGCGTGTCGCGATCGTGCGTGCACTCTGCATGAATCCGGAGGTGATGCTCTTCGATGAGCCGACGAGTGCGCTCGACCCGGAGATGGTCGGCGAGGTGCTCGAGGTTATGAAGGAGCTCGCACACGAAGGCATGACGATGGTCTGCGTCACCCATGAGATGGGCTTCGCCCGTGAGGTGGGCAACCGCGTGGTCTTCATGGCAGATGGCAAGCTCGTCGAGCAGGGAACACCGGAGCAGATTTTCGAGCATCCGGAGAGTCCGCGTCTGAAGGATTTTCTTGGGAAGGTCCTCGAGGTTTGATTTTATAACAAAGCGGCGTTTGCATTGTTTTCGCAGGCGTCGCTTTTGTGTATACTACTATATGAAAATTTATAAGGAGATTTCATCATGGAGGATCAGAAGAGGGCTGCTCTTTCGTTTATCGAGCAGCATAAGGATATATTTACTGATGTGGCGGATTACGTCTGGGCGCATCCGGAGCTCAGTCTGAAGGAGTTCCAGTGTGCGGCGTACTATGAGAAGGTGCTCGAGGAGGGTGGCTTCACGGTGGAGAAGGGTGTCGATGGGATCGAGACGGCATTCACCGGAAGCTATGGTTCGGGTCATCCGGTCATCGGTATCCTCGGTGAGTTCGATGCACTGTCCGGTCTCAGCCAGGTTTGTGGTGCGACGGAGCATCGTCCGATCGTAGAGGGCGGCGCTGGGCACGGCTGTGGCCACAATATGTTAGGCGCCGGTGCATTGGCCGCGGCGTTTGCGGTGAAGAACTACCTCGAGACGAGTGGTCACGAGGGCACGGTGATCTTCTATGGCTGCCCGGGTGAAGAGGGCGGTGCGGCGAAGGCCTTCATGGCGCGTGACAACATGTGGCGCGCCCTCGATGCTGCGTTCTGCTGGCATCCGGAGGATGTCAATGAAGTAAAGACCGGTACGAACAACTCGACGATTCAGGTTATGTATACCTTCCACGGACGCTCCGCACATGCGGCCGGCGACCCGGAGAATGGACGCTCGGCCCTGGATGCGGTGGAGCTCATGAACACGGGCGTGCAGTACCTGCGTGAGCACATGAAGTCCGAGTGTCGCGTGCACTATGCCATCACGGATGCCGGTGGAATCTCACCGAATGTCGTGCAGGATCATGCGACAGTGCTCTATATGGTGCGTGCCGGTAAGGTGCGGAATTGTGTGGAGCTTCAGAAGCGTGTGGATAAGATCGCGGAGGGCGCAGCCCTGATGACCGAGACGACCTTCGAGCGTACCTTCATCGATGGCACGGCGGATCTGGTGCCGAACTTCGCACTGGAGAAGGTGCTCTACGATAATTTCGCCCAGGTGGAGCTTCCGACCTATACCGAGGAGGAGCTTCAGTTTGCCGGAAAGGTGCATGCGACCTGTCCGGTCAATACCGCACCGGGCTTCGCACCGACCCTCGACGAGGAGATTCGGGCATACAGTGAGGAGAAGTCACAGCACGGTACGATACCGATTAACAACTACCTTATGCCGCTTTACCACAGCACGGCGTTCTGCGCCGGCTCCACGGATGTCGGGGATGTTTCCTGGCAGACACCGACCGCGCAGATTCACTGCGCCGGCTTCGTCAGCGGTGCACCGGGGCACAGCTGGCAGAATGTTTCCTGCGGCGGTTCGAGCATCGGCCATAAGGCCCTGCTTCTCGCCGGCAAGGTCCTCGCGCTCAGCGCTATCGACCTCTATGAGAAGCCGGAGCTGCTGAAGGAAGCGAGAGCAGAGTTTGAGAAACGCACCGAGAGCGGCTACGTATGCCCGATCGAAGAGGGCGCAAAGCCGGTTACCATATAATAAAAGATTGCAGCTGGAGCGATTCTGAGTGAAATGGAGCATTTATGTTCCATTTCACTCAGAATCGCTCCAGCTGGCCAAGGCACGAAGTGCCTCGGCCGACCTTATCGAGGCTTTTCGAAGAAAAGTCGAGATGAGGTGCAAGCATTCTATGAATATAACGGAGATTTCTATGTACGAAGGATTTTTACCGGTCAACCGGGAGGATATGCTGGAGCGTGGCTGGACACAGCCGGATTTCGTCTATGTGATGGGGGACGCCTATGTGGACCACTCCAGCTTCGGGCCCGCCATCATCTCCCGTGTGCTCGAGGCACACGGCTATAAGGTCGCGATGCTGCCACAGCCGGACTGGAACGATCCTTCGTCCGTGATGGAGTTCGGGGAGCCGAGACTCGGCTTCCTCGTGTCTGGCGGCAACATGGATTCTATGGTGAATCACTACACCGTCGCGAAGCATCATCGGAAGACCGACTCCTATACACCGGGCGGCGTCATGGGAAAGCGTCCGGACCGTGCAGTGACGGTCTACTGTAATCTGATCCGGAAAAGCTATAAGCATACCCCGATCATCATTGGCGGCATCGAGGCGAGCCTGCGCCGTCTCGCACACTATGACTACTGGTCCGACCGCGTACGCCGTTCAGTGCTCCTCGACAGTGGTGCCGACCTTCTGTCCTACGGCATGGGTGAGCACAGCATCGTCGAGATCGCGGATGCCCTGAACTCCGATCTCGAGGTGAAGGACATCACCTGGATCTCCGGTACCGTCTATAAAACACGCTACGAGGATGAGATCTACGATGCCATCCGCCTCCCGGATTATGAGGAGATCAGCAGCGATAAGCGGAAGTACGCGGAGAGCTTCGCCATCCAGTACCGGAACACGGATCCGATCATCGCGAAGCGCATCTACGAGTGCTACGATGGGGCGATGTTCGTCGTGCAGAACCCGCCGGCGGCACCGCTCACCCAGCTCGAGATGGATGATGTCTACTCGCTTCCATTCATGCGTGCATGGCATCCGATGTACGATGCGGCGGGCGGCATCCCGGCCTTCGGTGAGATCAAGGAAAGCATCACCCAGGCCCGCGGCTGCTTCGGCGAGTGCAATTTCTGCGCCCTCACCATGCATCAGGGGCGGATCGTGCAGTGCCGTTCTCACGAAAGTGTCCTCGAGGAGGCGAAGGAGATCACGCAGGATAAGGAGTTCAAGGGCTACATCTTCGATGTCGGTGGTCCGACCGCCGAGTTTCGTGGACCATCCTGCGATAAGCAGCTCACGAAGGGCACCTGTGTCGGCCGCAAATGTCTCTGGCCAGAGCCGTGTAAGAACCTGAAGGTCGATCACAGCGACTATGTAAAGCTGCTCCGTGAAGTGCGTTCGCTGCCGGGGGTGAAGAAGGTCTTCATCCGATCCGGCTTCCGCTTCGATTACCTCATGGCGGATCCGAATAAGGAGTTCCTCCGTGAGATCTGCCAGTATCACGTCTCTGGACAGATGCGTGTAGCACCAGAGCACGTTTCCGACGGGGTACTGAAGGAGATGGGCAAGCCGAAGGTCGACGTCTACAACAGCTTCGTGAAGGAATTTGAGAAGATCAACCACGAGCTCGGACTCCGGCAGTATATCGTACCGTACCTCATGTCCAGTCACCCGGGCTCCACACTGAAGGACGCCATCAAGCTTGCGGAGTACATCCGTGATATGGGCTATATCCCGGAGCAGGTGCAGGATTTCTACCCGACCCCGGGCACCGTTTCGACGACCATGTACTACACCGGCCTCAACCCACTCACGATGGAGAAGGTCTATGTACCGCGGAATCCGCACGAAAAGGCGATGCAGCGGGCCCTCATCCAGTACCGGAACCCGGAGAACTACGAGCTCGTGAAGGAAGCCCTCCTCCGGGAGCACCGCGAAGACCTCATCGGCTTCGACCCGAGCTGCCTCATCCGCCCGCGGAAGACCACGAAAACCTTCGCTGGAAATAGTCGCCGGCACAACGATCGAAAACGGTCTTAACTGTTCAGATAAGGCCCGGAGTGTCAGCAGCAAAAGCCATACGCAGAGACCGTGTGAAATCAAGCCGGGTTCCCTTAGCGGCACTAGGCCTCTGCCTGAATCGTAAAAAATGTAAAGTTTTAGTAAGAAAATCACGGGGCTTCCTGTGGTAAGATAAGGATACATTTTATCCGGGAGAGCTTTATGAGACATCTTTTTTATCGAAACCGTATCGTCGCCGGACTCCTGATCGCTACCCTCAGTACGACCAGCCTGTCCACCACCGCGCTGGCCGACAGCAGCACCTTCGTGGAAATCACGGATGCGGGGCCGCTCGCAGCGTCGGCCGCTGCCGGCGTCCAGAACACAGGTGCAGAGACTGCCACGACGACGGAAACCGCTGCGTCCGTCAACAGCGCAGGCGCACAGGTCGTGCAGGGCACCGATGCCATGAGCACCCTGACCGGCCTCACCGGTCCGACAGGCACCGCGGCAGGCACAGCGAACCAGACGGTGTCGACGACCGCAGACAGTGCCGCTCTGGCGGCTGCCGCCAACCAGGCAGCGGCTTCTGCACAGCAGAACAGCACGGCAGCCACAAATCAGACCGCGCAGAGTTCAGCTACTGCACAGGCAGCGGCTTCCGCGCAGCAGAGCACACAGACCATCGCCGCGGCGACACAGCAGACGACGAATTATTTCCAGCAGCCGTCCAAGGGCTTCCTGCGGACCGCGATGACCCTGAAGCCGGAGGTGAACGCGAACTTCGCGATCCTCGTCGATGCAGATGCCGGCCTGGTGGTCGCTGAGAAGAACGGCAGCGCGAAGATGTATCCGGCGTCCATGACGAAGGTCATGACCCTGCTGGTGGCCTGTGAGCACATCACGGATCTCAGTGAAAAGCTCGAGATCACCCAGGACATCGTCGACTATGTCAAGAAGGAGGGGGCATCAAACTGTGGCTTCAAGGCGGGCGAGCAGGTGACGATGCTGGATCTCCTCTATGGCCTCATCCTCCCGAGTGGTGCGGATGCCGCCCTCGCCCTCGTGCGCCGCATCGCCGGCTCCGAGGAGCAGTTCGTGGCTCTCATGAATCAGAAGGCACAGCAGCTTGGTATATCCGCCACGACGCACTTCACAAACTGCACCGGACTGTATAACGATAACCACTACTCGACAGCAGAAGATATGGCCATCATCATGCGGGCTGCAGCGCAGAACAGTGTCGCTGCCACGATCCTCACGACACGAAGCTACACGACACAGGCGAACAACAAGCGAACCACGGGGCTCAGCTTCTCGAACCTCTTCCTGAAGCGGATCGATACACAGACGACCGGCGGGCAGGTGAACTTCGCGAAGACCGGCTACGTCGCGAAGGCCGGCAACTGTGCGGTTTCCTACTTTACCGCCGCCTCCGGACGCCACTACATCTGCGTCACCGGAAAAACCTCCGGCGCATGGAACGTTGTATCCGCTCATGCCGCCCTGTACAGCCAGTACGCGAAATAGCATATTGAAATAGATACATAAATACTTTTTATAAGCCCTGGTTCATTCGCTGAACCAGGGCTTATAATATAATTATGAATCTTGAGACCGTGAAATTGTGATAACAGATTGGAGGTGAAATAATGATTGTTTATCATGGCAGTGATCAGATCGTGGAGCAGCCTGTGTTTGGTGCAGGCAAAGAAGATAATGATTATGGGACAGGTTTCTATTTGACAGAAGATAAAGATAAAGCAAATGCATGGGCAGTGGTAAATGGAACTGAAAATGCATACTGTAACGCATATGAGCTTCCGATGGAGGAACTGAATGTACTCCATCTGGATGACTATGGCGTTCTGACGTGGATTGCGGAAGTGACAGCGCATCGCGGAGTGATCGATGAAGATACATTTTATATCGCTGAAAAGCTGGTTGATATGTATAAAATTGACACCGCAGAATATGATGTCATCATAGGGTATCGTGCAGATGACAGCTATATCAAAGTCATCGATTCCTTTTTGAAAAATCAGCTGACAGCAGATGAAGTTGAACGTTTCTTTAGAAAAGCAGAGTTGGGAGAGCAGGTTTTTATAAAAAGTCAAAGAGCTTTTCAATCTGTAAAGTTTATAGGATATGAACCTGTAGTGGAGACGATTCAGTATCAGGATTATGATGCACAGGCCAGAAGAGAAGTAGAATCTTTTCTTAATAACCGTCGAAAGGCGATTCAGCTTGATGGATTTCGTCCGAACGGCATGACCGTGCAAGATGTTCTAAAGAAAAAATACGAGTATGACCGTACATATAGATACTATCATCTGAATGAAAATAAACCGATGAAATATCGGGTGAACAGAAGCCTGAAGTCTGAGCAAAAAACAGATGACTATGCTTATGACAGATTTTACTTAAGCGGTATCATGAAATTGACACGCTTTTTATTTCATGAATTCATTAAATCCGGCCATGATTTTTATGGAGCCGTAAAACTATATATGGAGAAGTCTCCGATTCGCTTGAAGATGGATCAGGGTAGCTGGTCGGCGTTAAATAAAGGAATCAGGCAGCTCTATCATTCGGTAGATATAGAAACGGTACCCCCAAACACAAATAATTATATGGATGGGATTTTGTCAGACTGGATGGCAGATGTGTACACCTATATGCAGTGGCGTTATCGCCTTTCATCGGCGGTGCTGGTTCGAATTCTCCCACCGGAACTTCTGGGTGAAGCCTATTATCCTTTACACGAAACCGGATTAAGTGTAGCTTGTGAAAAATTATATATGAAATATTTTGCAATCGTGAATAAAAATACAATAGAGTGAGGGATGGACGAAATGTCCGGGAGGCAGCTATGAGCGATATTTTACGGGATCTCGTGGAGCCGGCGGAGCTCGTCGCGATCAGCGTCGGCGGTGAATCGGTTCAGTTCAAGGTGGAGAAGGGCCTTAGCATCGGGCGGCGACGTCTGTTCGGTCGCAGAAACCAGGCCGAGATCTCGCTCGAGTATCCTTTCCTCGCACATACGCAGGGAAAGCTCACCCACTATCTCGGCGAGTGGCACTACGAGAATCTGACGAATGCCAACACGACGAGCATCAACGGTGTTGCGCTGCCGAAGGGAGAGGATCGCCTGCTTCAGAACGGCGACATTATCCGCATCCAGAAGTCGGGCGAGCAGCTGATTCTCGTGTTCCTGCTCCGTTTCGACGGTGAGCTCGTCTGGAAGAAGCTGCCGCTCCGGAAGGAGCAGTCGGTTTACCATATCTACAGCCATGTCGGGCGAGGCCTCTCATCTCCTGAAGTGGACAGCCTGGAGAAGCCGGATGAGCACCATGCGCTGATCCGCTACATCTACGGTCACTGGCAGGTGGAGGATGTGCAGACCGAGCGTGGCGTCTATGTCAATCAGAAGCGTGTCGATGGTGTCATGGTTCTCTCGCCGAACGACGTCATCAACATCGGTGACACCGTCTTTTATTTCGCCGGCGATTATCTCGCGTACAACCACACAACCTTCCGGAACCACGATCTCCAGATCCACATCGATAATCGCTCGGTCGGCAGCTTTCTGAAGCGTCGGCTGCTCCTGAAGGACATCAAGCTCAGCATCGAGCCGGGCAGCATGGTGCTGATCCTCGGCGGTTCCGGTTCCGGGAAGACGACCTTCATCAATGCCGTCACCGGCTATGAAAAGGCCCATGCGGAGATAAAGCAGGGCGACCTCGACGTCTATGAGGACTACTCCAGAATGAAATATGAGATTGGTATGGTGCCGCAGCAGGAGCTTCTGCGTGGCGATGATACCGTCATCATGACCCTGACAAATGCGGCACAGATGCGCCTCCCGGAGGGCACACCGACTGCAGAGCGGAAAAAGCGGGTTGAGGAAGTCCTCGCGCTCTTCGGACTGACACCGGTGAAGGATGAGCTGGTCGATAAGCTCTCCGGCGGGCAGCGGAAGCGCTTAAGTATCTGCGTTGAATTCATCTCAAACCCAAGTCTCTTCGTCCTCGACGAGCCGGATTCCGGTCTCGACGGTGTCATGGCACGTGATCTCATGGAGCAGCTTCGGAAGATCGCGAATCAGCAGAAGATCGTCATGGTGATCACCCATACGCCGGACCGTGTCATCGATCTCTTCGATAAGGTCATCGTCCTCGCAAAGAACAGTCAGCATACCGGACAGCTCGCCTTCTATGGAACGATCCCGGAGGCGCGTCAGTTCTTCGGGCGCGACACCATGGAGGACATCATCCTCGCGATCAACCCGGAAAACGAAGGCGGCGAGGGACTGGCGGATCACTATATCGAGGCCTTCCGGGCCTACCGTGAGGCGGAAGCCGCGAAGGAGACGAAAAGCACGACCACGACGGCACGACAGGAGGGGAGCGCGGATACCTATCGACCGACGCATACCCGCCGTCCGGCCCAGGTGAAGATCTACCTCGGGAAGCTGTTCCGTCTCTTCATCCATGAGCACGACTGGGTATTCCTCCCGCTGTCGGCCATCATCTCGCTCATGGTGGCCTTCGTCGTCGGGAAGAGCCTGTTTGCCAATATGGAGCGCCTGCAGGCGGGTGCCTTCGCCCTCGTCTGCGTCTGCATCTGGAACGGCTTCTTCAATTCCATCCAGGTCGTCTGCCGGGAGCGTGCGATCATCAAGCGGGAGCACCGCGCGGGACTCCATATCAGTGCGTATATCATGGCACACATGCTGTACCAGGCGTTGATCTGCCTCCTGCAGGTTCTGATTTCCGTCGGCATCTATGTCTGGTACGGCATCCGCTTCCCGGTCGGCAGCATTGTCACAGGAAACTTCCTGGTCGACTTCGCGATGACGCTCTGGATCATCACCTATGCCGCTGACCTCGTCGCGCTGATGGTGTCCTGCATCGTGCGCACGACGACCTCGGCGATGACCGTCATGCCGTTCCTGCTCATCGTGCAGCTCGTATTTGCCGGCATCATCTTCCCGTTTGACGGAGGCGCCGCAGAGCTCGTCGAGAAGCTGACCATCAGCCACTGGGGCACCGTCGCGATCTGCTCTATCGCCGATTACAACGCGCTGCCGAGCCATGCGCTCTTCGCCTCGATCTATCAGTTTCGGAGCATTCCGGAGGTGCAGAAGATCGTCGATTACATCCAGTCCTCGGATCTCCGCATGAAGATGGATATCCTCTGCGCGAAGCAGATGCAGAATCCGCTCTATGCCGGCACCGTGCAGAACATCCTGAAGAGCTGGGGCGTCATCCTGCTGATCGGCCTCGTCGCCATCGTGGTCGGTATCATCAGCCTCGAGTTCATCGACCGGGATAAGCGATAGTGAATATGTCCGTATCGAAGCTCTAAACGAAGAGGGGCGTTATCTGGTGAAAAAAGGACAGACATGACAGAAAAGCACGGCAGGGGCTTGATTGCTTTGTTGACTTTCGTTAAAATACTAGTAAAATATATTCAGTTGATTAAACCAGTTAACTGTAGCAACATGTCGAATGGGGGAAGACGATGGGACGTGATGGAAAAATAACCATTAAGGACATCGCCGAGATGGCTGGGGTTTCGAAGACGACGGTTTCGTTCTACCTGAACGGGAAAACCGAGAAGATGTCCGAGGAAACCCGTATGAAGATTCAGGAGATCATCCTCCGAACCAACTACCGTCCGAATGTTGCTGCCCGTACACTGAACCAAAAGAAAACGAACCTCATCGGTGTCATCATCGGTGATATCACGAACACCTTCTCAAATAAAATCGTGAAGGGGATCGAGGATACCGCTCGAAAGCATGGCTACCAGACGCTGATCGGAAATTCAGGCTATGATCCGAGGCGAGAGTCCAGCTACGTGAATCGTATGTTGACCCTTGGCGCGGATGGCTTCATCATCCAGCCGACCCCGGGCTTCCATGAGACCTCGAAGCTGATCACGGATTTGAAGAAACCGTTCGTCTACTTCGACAGTAAGGTGTATGAGGATGATTCCTTCTGGGTGAAGACCGATAACTATACGGCGACCCATAAGGCGATGCAGGAGCTGATCGCGCGCGGTTATCGGAACTTCCTGATGATCGGTGCCGATCCGTCGAAGCTGAGTACACGTATCGAGCGTTCCTCCGGCTTCATCGACTGTATCACGGAGAGCGGTCTCAGCTTCCAGAGTCTGGAGATCCGCGATGGCGAGATCAACCATGCAGATATTCTCTCCTTCGTGCAGAGAAATCTGAAGGATACAGATGCAACCCTGGTGTATGTTCCGAACTGCTGGGCACTTCCGGAGGTCTGTGATGCATTACAGCCGCTCCGTGATCTGATTCCGCAGAAGCTCGGCATCATCGGTTTCGATAATACCGAATGGGCTTCCTTCTCCAGCCCGAGAATCACGACCATCGTCCAGCCTGCCTACGAGGAGGGACAGAAGGCCGCCGAAATCCTCATCGATCAGATCGAGGAGAAATACGAGGAGAAGTCTCATCAGACGCTTAAGTGCTCTGTACATTGGAGTGAATCAACACTGTAACCCCCTTACAGTGGGATTCCCTTTCTCTCCAACCTACAGAACCTTTAGCTATGCGGGTGGAAGCACTAGCTACGTTTCCGCTCGTGATGGCAGCTGTCAGGTATAAGCAGCCAGGACACTGCCGCATATAAAAACCGCCCGGCACTTTTGTGGTGTGCCGGGCGGTTTTCTATTGCCACGGGAGCCTGGGATGTCAGGAGCTGGCAGTTTAGCTATGGGGCCCGCCCTCGACGCGGCTCTGTAAATCCCTGCCCAGACTATGGAAATGCGCGTTCGAATCCGCTATAATGAACGCTATGAAAACGCTTACAGAGAATGAGGCCGACCATGTACTATAAATTACTGAAACTGAAAAACCGTGTTTATGATGCAGCTAAGATCGACTGGGACCATATGATGTTCGACCGTTCGGCGATCTGGAAGCTGCTGATCCCACTGATGATCGAAAATCTCCTCGCGAGCTTCATGGGTATGGCGGATTCCATGATGGTCACCCGAATCGGCAGTGCAGCGATCTCGGCCGTTTCCCTCACAGATTCCATCAACAACCTCGTCATCCAGCTTTTTTCCGCGATGGCGACCGGTGGCACGATTCTCTGCTCGCAGTACATCGGCAGCGGTGACCCGAAGAAGGCCAATGCAGCTGCCCGCCAGGTCGTGTTATCGATGACGTCGATCGCCATCGTCATCTCGCTCTTTTCGGAGGCCCTGAACACGCAGATCCTCCGACTCGTGTTTGGCAGCGTGGAGCCGGCGGTGCTGTCCGCGGCGGAAACCTACTTCCGCTTTACCGCAGCCTCCTTCCCGTTCCTCGGACTCTATCAGATCGGTGCCGCCTTTTACCGTGCCGGTGGAAACAGCCGCTTCCCGATGAGGGTTTCGGTGATTTCGAACGTGATGAACATCATCGGAAACGCCATCTTCATCTTCGGCTTCGGCTGGGGTGTCGCCGGTGCAGCGTTCTCGACCCTGCTGAGCCGTATCCTGGCGGCGATCATCCTCTTCGTGTTCCTGCGGAAGCCGAAGCAGGTCATCGTGCTGCGGGATTACCGGATCCGACCGGATTTCGATATGATCGCGCGTATCCTCGCCATCGGAATCCCGTCCGGCATCGAGAACAGCATGTTCCAGTTCGGTAAGCTCGCCATCCAGTCCTCGGTATCGACCCTCGGCACGACCGCCATCGCGGCACAGGCCATGGCCATCATCTTCGAGAACATCAACGGGATCGGCGGACTCGCGGTCGGCATCGGCCTCATGACGATGGTGGGGCAGACACTCGGTGCCGGGCGGAAGGAGGAGGCGAAGTACTACATCGTCCACCTCATGGATATCTCGAACTGGATCATCATCATCTCCTGTGCCATCACCTTCGTCGCCTGCAAGCCGGTGATGTGGCTCGCCGGGATGGAGCCGGCGGCCGCGAAGATCTGCTACGATATGGTCATCTTCATCACGATCTCGAAAATCTTCGTCTGGGTACCGAGTTTTCTTCCTTCCTATGGACTACGCGCCGCCGGTGATGTACGATTTACGATGATCGTATCCTCGCTGTCCATGTGGATCACGAGAGTCGCGATGGTGACCTATCTCATCCGTGTATGCGGGATGGGTCCGATCGCCGTCTGGATCGGTATGGCGAGCGACTGGTGTGTACGTGGTGTCTTCTTCCTGTATCGTTTTATGAGCGGGAAGTGGCTGTCACACTCGGTGATCGAGCATCCGGCAGAAGAACACAGCCAGGCGTGATGCCACCGGATGTCGGCAGAAGCATTGCCCTGCTGAGCGCTGGGATGCGATCGTATCTCGTCATCTCTATACTATGCATATATTTGGAGGAGCCCTATGATTCAGGATATTTACCCACATAAGCTGATCAACCACTACGATCCATCGAAGACGGCGAAGCCGGAGAGCTTCGTACTGAACTTCGCCGGTGCACGCCGGGATGCCGTCTTACTGCGTATGCTGGATACGACGAGCTTCACCTTCCCGACCTTTCAGGAGGTGCAGGCGCAGGGAAACATCCCGGTCGAGGCGAGTCATCTGATCTATCTGTTCACGGTGGACGAGGATGATTACTTCCTCCTGCCGGAGGTCGAGCTGAGCCTTCCGGGTTATACACGGGCGACCCTGCATGATCTGCGCGAGTCCCTGGCCGGTCCGAAGTGGCGCCAGTTCATCAACAGCACGGCACTGCAACTCAGCAACTGGTATCATCAGAACCGTTTCTGTGGCAGCTGCGGTTCCCGGACGAAGCTCGGAAAGA
>ULTU01011429.1_pt1 | contig 18328 bp, 8 predicted proteins | sample 1957861 | NCBI WGS metagenome assembly ULTU01 (sample SAMEA4835742, study PRJEB28245) | human gut metagenome | biome: gut microbiome; material: fecal sample | place: Denmark | collected 2008
AAAGCTGTAAAATTGGAGATACCGGCTTTTGCGGCTGCATATCCGGCTACGCGCGTCATGGGACGGAAAGCGGCCATGCTGGAGAAGTTGACGATGGCACCGGACTTCTGTTCCACCATTGGTTTCAGGAAGACCTGCGTAGGCAGTACGGTGCCTGTCAGGTTTAATTCGAGTACGCGTTGGAACTCTTCTATCTTCAAATCGAAGAACGTGCCTGTGGGTGCGATGGTAGCACCCGGCATATTTCCGCCGGCTGCATTCAGCAGGGCATCTATGCGGCCATAGGCTTTCAGGATGTCAGCCAGGTTCTGTTCCAGCAGTTCGCGGTTCATCACATCGGTTGTCAGGAATATGGCTTCTCCGCCATTTGCCTTGATTTCGTTGACGAGGGCGTTTCCTACTTCTACCTTGCGTCCCAAGATGGCAATCTTTGCTCCTTCTTCTGCCAGATGAAGGGCGATGGCTCTCCCTAATACTCCCGTTCCGCCGGTTATTACTACGACTTTGTCTTTAATGTCAAATAAGTTCATAATTCATTCATTTTAAAATTATGTTGTGTTCTATTCAATCAATGTTGCAAATTTAAATAAAACAGCGAAATTTAGTCCCGGAAGCTTGAAGAAAAACTTCCATTTGAAGGAAAACAGACTACTGATGTCATGTCCTGATTCATTGGGCAATGGAGATGGACGCGCTTTTCAGTGTGCGCCTGTCATCGTAAGCGCTGACTGTAACCGGAACATTTCCTTTGCAGACACAGATACTTGCTACTCCGTTGGCGGCTTGTATAAGGCGCGATCCGTGGGCGGTTCCCTGATTTTGGAGCAATGCTTTGCTGTCTGTGCAACCGAATTCGATGAAATCGCAAGCATCTAAGCAGCGTATGCCGTTTTTGTCCACCAGTTCCGCTTGTACAAGCACTGTGTCTCCGGTGAGTGGAGTTTGTGTCAGGCGTATCTCTGCCGGTTTGCCCCAAGACTGTGTCTGATACTGTAACCTTATCCGGTCTTTGAGGCTGAGTTTGCCGTTGTGCCCGATGGCTTCAATATCGTTATCACCTTCTCTTAGGATTACGTTCCAATGGAGGCCGGCTGCCGGAAAATCTTGGCTGTTTCGCTTTTTCCGCCCTTGTGAGCGACCGTTGACGAACAATTCCACTTCAGGACAGTTGGAATAGACAAGCACCTCTTTTGCTTCCTCCGGTTTGCCCCAGCGCACTGGCCAGGTATGTCCGTAGATGTGCAGCATGGGTTTGTCGCTCCAATAGGATTGGAAGACGTAGTAGCTCTCCTTCGGAGTGCCGTCTCGTTGCACCACACCCTTTTGGTTGACGTAGGGTATGGGGTTTCGGGGACGTAGTGGGGTGGAGAAGTCTTTGAAAGTCCAGAAAGCGCTTCCCGTCAGGCGGGGCATTGTCTCTTGCTCTTTCAAGTGCCAGTCGAAGAGGCGGATGATGTAACTTTCACTCCAGTCGCCGTTGCGGTCGCCCGCTTCGATGTCAAAGGAGGAACGGTTGCCGGTGATCTGTTCCTCGGCATGGCGTCCGGCGTGGCTGTCACCTCCCCATTCGGCATGGATGAAGCGGGGAGTACTGTTCATTCCGGCAGTCTCCATTTCACGGTAGTTGCGGAAGCGGTTGCCATACCAGCCCGCCCAGATGGTGGGTGAGTAGACGTCTACTAAATCTTTGCAGAAGTCGCAGCGCCGGATTACGGTGGGGCGTGTAGAATCAAGACGATGGGAAAGAGCATTCAGCTCGCTCATGAAGGAGCGTATGCTGTCTTTATGGAACGACTCGAAGTCACCGGGCCAGTCGTTTTCATTGCCCATCCCCCAAAGGATAATGGAGGGATGGTTCCGGTGCTGCTCAATCATATTGGTGAGCATGCGGCGTGCTTGTTCCCGATACTTCTGCCCGCCGAGTCCGCCGCGGCACCAGGGAATTTCCTCCCATACCAGTAGTCCCAGTTCGTCGCAAAGGCGAAGTATAATGCTCGACTGCTGGTAATGCCCTAAACGGATGAAGTTGGCTCCCATTTCCTTGATTTGCCGCATTTCGGCACGCATCATCTCTTCGGTGAGGGCTGCTCCTACTCCGGCATGGTCTTCATGGCGGTGGGTACCGCGCAGCAACAGGCGTTTGCCGTTCAAATAGAAAGGCCCTTTCTCCTCGAAACGGAAATGGCGGAAACCAAAGCGTTCGACAGTACGCAATGTATCTCCGTTTCCTGTGATTTCGATGAGGCAGGTATAGAGGTTGGGAGTGTCCGGTGACCATAGTTGCGGACGATTCAAGGTGAACCGGTAGGAGATAGGATCCACTTGCGAAGACAAGGAGAGCGGCACTGATTTTATTTCCTTGCCATCGGGCGCAAGGATGCGCATGCCTATACGATACTCTTCCGTCCCGTTGCCTTTGCCGGATGTGTCCGGCGAGTAGTCCGCCATCTGTATTTCTATCGCCAGTTCACCTTGCTTCCCTTTTTCATCCGTACTTGCGTTGATGCGAATCTGTTCCGGATGGATGGCAGGCGTATATACCAAGTTGATGTAGCGGTACAGCCCACCGTAGAGGTTGAAGTCTGACATATCGGAAGGTATCATTTCCGTGTTGCGGCTGTTGTCGCAGCGGATGGCTATAGGTATCTTCCCGCCGAAACGCCCGAGGCAGTCAGGATTGGTACTGAACTGCTTCACGGCATCCGTGATGTCGACAGCCCATTCGTCGTAGCCGCCGGTGTGCGAAGCTATCTTGGTGGTATAGACATATACATCAGTCTTTTGGCCAGCTCCTTCAAACTCCAGATAGACACGTCCGTCCTTGTAAGGGTTGTCTATGCTGAGCGTGGTGCGGTACCAGCCGGGTCCTTGATAGTAGTTAACGTCGGGATCCACCGCATCTTCCGCATTGAAACAATGGGGCAGGGTGACCTCTTGCCACAGTGGTACGGCTTCAGGCTTCCCTTTCCCACTGACGGGGCGCATCACTTCCCAAATGCTTCCCATATCTTGCCGGATGAATTCCCAATGCTCCGTAAGGCGCTGCTTGCGGTCGGTGGGGATGAGGGCGTGTGCTTGTAGCAGTAGGCTGCTGCACAACAAGCTAAGTATGATTCGAAGTGGTTTCATGGAACTTGTTAAGTGAATTATTATTCTATGTCCAATGCTGCCTTGCGTGCCAATGCTTCAAGGTAGAAATAATCGGCGTAGTTCAGTGGCACATCTATCTCGCTCCCTCCGGGATGGTGTCCCGTGGAGTGTAGCAGCAGGAAGCCGTAGTGGGTGCCGGGTTCGGCCTGGTAGTGGCGGTTCAGGCTATCCACAATCTTGTCTGCGAAGGCTCTGTACCGGCGTCCTTTTTCTGGAGCTACATACGTGCAAAGTTCGTATAGCCCCGAGGCAATGAGGGCGGCAGCTGAAGCATCGCGTGGCACGTCGGGGTTCACCTGCTCGGGTGTGCAATCCTTGATGACATCCATTTTCATATCCCAATAAGGTACGCCGTCGGCCGGCAGGTTGGGCAGGTTCAGGAAGAAGTCGGCAATACCCTCGCTTTGCTTCATGTAGGCCGGGTTGTGGGTGAAGCGGTAGCACATGGCAAAACCGTACAAGCCCCAGCCTTGTCCGCGACTCCAGAAAGAATCATCCGAGTTTCCTTGGTGTGTGCACTTCAGGCGGACGTCACCTGTTTCGGGGTCGTAGTCTACTACGTGGTAGGACGAGTAGTCCGGACGGAAGTGGTTCTTCATCGTGGTGTTGGCATGGTTCACGGCCACCTGCCAGTAAATGGAGTCACCCGTCAGTTGGGTGGCGCGGAACAGCATCTCCAGGTTCATCATGTTGTCTATAATCACCGGATACTTCCACTTGTCGCGGTTGTGGTCCCAGGAACGGATGCTTTTCACCTTGGGACTGTAGCGTGTAATCAGTGTCTTGGCACTTTGTATCAGTACATCCAGATACGAGCGCTCACCTGTCATCTCGTAGGCCTTTCCGAAGCTGTCATTCATCATGAAGCCCAGGTCGTGCGTGCCCTTATACCACTTGGACTCTTCGATGGGCCAGGTCCATGATATGGCCGACTGACGCCAGAAGTCATTGTGTGCATAGGCATACATTTGCCACAGCGATCCGGGGAAGAAGCCCGAACACCAGTCGTGTGGGTGTATCATAGCCAGCGATCCGTCTTTGTGGATGCTGCGGGGCATGACGCGGCGCTTGGCGGCGTTCTTTTCGTCTTTGCGGGCGGTATCGGCACACTTCATGGCCAGTTGCAGTTGGTTGGCGGCAAAGGCATAGGCGTGGTCGGTCTCGGTAGCTTCCACGTAGAGCAGATTGAAGCGGTCTTGCGGCTGCCACACACGGTGGGCGAGGTAGAGGCGCAGGTAGTCCTTACGGGTGGGATCCAGGTAGGTGGCGGTGCGGTACAGTTCCTGATAGAAGCTCTGCAAGGTGTGTTCCCATCCGCTTATTTGCTGGTAGGGCCATTCGCTCAGGCTCTTTCCGGCATAGGGGGTCAGGAAGTCCATTGCCTTGTAGAAGTTGCGCCCGTCGTCGGATGTGGCGTTGTCAATGTGCAGACCCAGTTTTCTGCCCATCAACATGAGGTCTATGAAGTGGGCCAGGTTGTATTGCGAGTAGTGGAAAGCAAGGGTGCGACGCAACTCGTGGGGCTGGCTGCCGTCCGGGTTCACCTGGGGGAAGATGCGCTTCTGCGGGAAAGCTTCGATGACCTCTTGTGCCAGCTTCCGGTTGCCGGTGTATAGGGAGAAAGCGGCAATCTGAGCATCGTAGGCTACGCTATGGTTGTTCGCTCCCGCGGCCTCTTCCTTGCCTTGCGAACTGGTCAGCATCCAGTCGGTCAGTTTCGTGAACCAGGCTTTCAACTGCTTGCTGTCCTTCGGGGTAAATGCCTTTGATCGTTCCAACAGAGCTACGGCATCCAGCATTTCGATGAACGAGTAACTGTCTATCAGTCCGTAGCAGCGTCCCTTGCCATTGTCGTGCCCAGGCACCATTTGTGCATATTCCAGATTCGGGTTCATGCGGGTTTCCTTGTTCAGGAACCACACGCGTATCAGTTCCGTGGCTTTTTGTGCATAGGCCTCGTCACCACTGAAGTACCAAGCCAGCGTCAGGGTGACAACATGGCTGGCCGTGGCGCCGAGGCGGTTGCGGTCCAGCAGGTTGATTTCGGGGTTGGTTTGTCCGTCACGCGTGATGTAGGGTAGTCCGTCCGGCTTGGTCGGGTCGGGCCAGGTGTAGCGTGCCTGGCTCATGTAGTCGTGCTTGTCGCCACTGGCGGGTGTCTTCGTTTTCATCATTACGGAGAGGGGCTGTGTGGTCAGCAATCGGGTGGCTTCCGCCTTCAACGTCTGATAGGAAGTGGCGTAGAAAGGCCGTTCGATGGATGCCTTCACGTTCTCAAGGTGCCCCTTGTCCCATATGGACTGCGCTTGCGTGCGTATGGTTGGCATGCAGGGAGTCAGGAGGAGCAGGGCAAGCGCCCATTGAGCTGTTTTCTGTTTCATGTTCTTGTTTTATTAAATGAATGTTTCTTAGTTTTTTTGACAAGTGTTCTCAATCTATATAATAAAAGTCCTTATCCTATTTGCTTGGAACTTGCGTACATCAGTAGACCTTCCGCAATTTGATGCCATTCAGAAAACAACTTCCCCCCAGTGCTTGGAATTTGATTTCCAGGTGGTCTGTTTCGTTCTCAACGATGTATTTTTTCCGCAAAGCTTGGAAGTACCCGCTTTCCTTGCAGGGTGCCAGTGCATCTTCCACAGTCTGTCCATTGATGCGGATTCCGAACGTATTTTCGCGGTTCTCCTGTCCGTTTCCACGGCCCAGCAAATAGGCTGCCGAGGACTGTTGGCGGAAGATGTCGGCAAAGATAAGCTCTACCTCGTAGATACCTTGAGGTACGTCGAAGCGGTAGGCCTCGATACCGTTGCGCAGAGTCTGGAACAACGGACCGTCTGCCGTGTGCCCTATCTCGGTCTGTGTACCGGCCTCCTTGCCGCCTATGTAGCCCCAGCTACCCGATGTGTAGGGTTGGTCGGGAACCCAGGTCAGCAGGCTCTCGTCGGAGGTGAAGAAACATTGGCTACCCACGTTGACGGCCAGTTCCAGTCCTTCCAAGCGGGACGCGTCGAGCTGGGCGGGCACGGGTGAAAAGCGCACCTTCAGTCCGTCAGACACCGGCTTGCCTTGATAAGTGCCGTGTGCCGACAGGAAAGGCTCCTTGCCGCTAAATGGCACCTCAAAGCAGGCAGTATAGTTTGTCGTTTTCTGCTTACCTATCGGTTTTCCATCGATGAAAAGTTCTACTTCGGGCAGGTTGGAGTAGACTTTAACGGGTAGCATCACCGGTGCATCACCATGTCGCACACCGCTGCGGTGTGTCCAGTCTCGGCTGGCTATGTGCAGCACAGGAATGTCGCTGCGCCAGGCGGCCTTGTAGTAGTAATACACATCCTTCGGCGTGCGGTCGGCATACATCATTCCCTTGTTGTTGATGCGTGGCATGGACTCGTCGCGCAGGGCTGAAGAGAAGTCGATGAAGTTCCAGTGCGTACCGCCGCACACATAGGGAGTCTCTTCCATCACCGGAAGGTAGTGCTCCAGATACATCTGTTGGTATTCGATACTGAAATCGAAGGCGCGCGGTGCCAGTGAATGCAATCTCTTGTCCGAACCGGCACCATATTCGCTAACAATCATCGGATGAGTGGGGTAGTCGCGGTGTTGCTCGGCCAGGAATCGCTCGAATCCGGTAAAACCACCTCCGTACCAGCCTTGATACAGGTTCCATCCCACGATGTCCGTAATCTGGCTCAGTCCTGTCTCGTTGTAGCTGTTGCTTCCATGGAAAGCCATGGTGCTGACACGGGTTGGGTCTTCTTCCTTGAGGACACGTTCCAGTCTCTGAGCCAGGGCCAAGGTGCGTTCTATGGCCGGTTTCAGTTCGGCTTCTGTCTTGTATCTCCGTTGAGTGACGAGCAGTATCTCGTTCATGTATCCCCAGATAATGATGGAGGGGTGGTTGTAATGCTGGCGAATCATTTCACACAGGTTACGCTCGCAGTTGTCACTGTAGCCGGGTGTGTCGGGTACAATGTCGATGATAGGTATTTCTTCCCAAGCCAGCATGCCCAGTTTATCGCACATCTCCAACAAGGCATCGTCCTGTGGGTAGTGGGAAATGCGGATGAAGTTGGCACCCATCTCTTTCATCAACTCCATGTCACGACGGTGCATCTCGTCCGTCAGGGCTACACCGATGGGTTTCTGGTCCTGATGTCGGCAGATGCCGCGTAGTTTGTAGGGCTGTCCGTTAAGGAAAAAGCCCTTATCAGGGTCAAAACGAAACCAGCGGAAACCGGCATGGTGATTGCTACGGTCCAGCAGAACCCGTGTCTTGCGGTCGCGCAGAGTAGTCTCTACACGGTAGAGGCAGGGCGTTTCGGGAGTCCATAGTTTCGGGTGCAGGATGGGGGCGGTTTCGTTTAGGAAAGCGTAGGTTTCTCCCGCTTTCAGTTGTATATTCTTTTTTAGGGTTTGCAGCAGGGTACCGTCGGGGTGGTAAATGGCGTGTGTCAGTTCCAGGCTGGCCTTTTCGTGTGCTTCATTTTTTATTTCGCCCCGGATGGCGAGTGTGGCCTGTTCTTCCGATACCTGTGGGGTACTGATGAAGATGCCGTCCGAGCCGTGGTTGGTCAGGTGGAAGTGCTGGTCGGGCACGGCTGTGAGCCATACGTCCCGGTAGATACCGCCAAAGAAGGTGAAGTCACCCGAGATGGGGGGTATATCCATACGTGCATTATCTACACGGATGGACAGTACGTTGGGGCTGTCGTATGAAAGATAGGGAGTGATGTTGAAGGTACAGGCAGTATAGCCTCCTGCATGTTCACCTATCTTTTGCCCGTTGATGTAGAGAGTGGCTGCCTTGCTGGCGGCATCCAACCGCAGAAAAATCTGTTTCCCTTGCCAGTGGGCGGGCAGTGTTATCCGACGGCGATACCATCCTGTTCCGCGGTAGTAGTCTTTTTCGGTATAAGCGTCCGTGTTCCAAGTGTGGGGCAGGTGGATGTCTGTCCATCGGCTGTCATCGAAGGCGCTGTCTGCGGCGGCGGGGCATTCTGCTTTCAGGAATTTCCAGCTGTCGTTGATGGTCTGCATTTCGCGTTGGGCGTATGCGGAAGGTAGGGACAACAAGGATAGACTTGCTGCCATTATCCAACGGCTGATTTTTTGTAGTGATGTATTTTTCCCTTTTTTCATGATAATGTGTACAAAATGTTTCAATGGCAAATCTATTAAAAAAGAGGCGGATATTGAAATGAAAGGAGAGTTATCCGCCTCTTAAGTTTGGATTTGAAAGTACAATTTTATTTAACCTTTTAGAACCTATTTAATATAGTTTTACCTGATAGAGCGATGTCACGGCTGTGATGTAGAGTTTGTCTCCAATCACAAGCAACGATGTGGGACGCTCGGGCGTATCTATTGTCCGGATAAGCTGGCCTGCAGGATTGAAAACTGAGATGTCGCCATTGGCTACATAAACATTTCCTTCCGAGTCGGTGGTAGCACTCCGGTCGCCCCCATCCGCAAATATGCGACAATTTTGCAAAAGCCCTTGGGAATCGGTATCTGCCAGAATTACCCGTTGATGGTATTCGTCCAGTACATAAACCGGTTTGCCCGGGATGGCTTTTACCAGGGAAGAACAACGGTATAGGTCTTCGTAGTAAGGAATGACGGTAACGCCGTCGGGAGCCACGAAGCATTGTTTTGGCTTTTTCCCATTGTAGTATTCGGAGTACGTGATGGTGCGGTTGCCCGGATAATATGTTTGTTGTGGAGCGGAGACTTTTGCCATATCGGTCAGCGGCAACACTTGAAAACTGTCGTCCGGGTGATCGGGGGAGATGGCGTAGACCTTAGGCACATACGTGAATCCCCAAAGTCCTCCGACACCTTTCCAACCAAATAGCGGGCGGTTGCCGTTGCGGGTATCGTCATTTTTATAGCCCGGCTGAGAGATGTATTTGGTTATTACAAGCAGATGATCCTGTGTGTCGCAGGCCAGTGCTACTGCGTTCCATGGAAAATCGGCAATGGAGGTCACCTTTCCGCTTTGCGCGTCTAATTTGTAGATGCGTCGCATGCGGTGTTCGCAGAAATAGATGTTGCCCCGGCTGTCTTGTGTCAATCCGTCGATGAATTCAAATCCTGTGGCTATCAGTTCTGTTTTCCCGGCTGTTCCACTTAACGGGTATTTCCGGCTTTCTTTGCCGGTCAGATAGAGGCGTGCCAATTCCCAGCGGCGTGCTTCGCGACGCGTGTTGACATCGTAGAGAGTGGCGTTGGAAGTGAATTTTACGCGGGCATGTGCATAGTTGTGCACATTGAGGAATTCGATGTTTTCGCAATTCCAGGTGCGTATGGCTGAAGGGTATGGCTTCAGCATGCGTGATACGCGGTAAGAATAGAAGTTGGCAAAAGTCAGATTCTTACAGTTAACCAGCTCTAACGGTTGTGTATCGGTACCTTCTGCTTCGACTTCAAACTGGAAATCATAGATTTTCCAGTTGGCTACGTTGCGGAAGATGGCCTCGTTGCGCAGATGGTGTTCCAAAGACATGCCGTAAATGTATCCTGGTGTTGCGGTGTGACTGATGTACAATCCTGCCGAACTGTATTCATTGGCTGTCCACAAGTCGCGGAATGTTCCTCCGCCTCCGTTGGTAATCCAAAGACTCCAGTGCTGGTTGTCCCAGGCACGGACGGTGAGGTCCTGTGTCTCCGGAGTGATAGGCATGGGCTTCTCCAGTGGGTTGGCGGCACTCTGCCCGTTATGGAAAAAACGGGACTTGTCATGTCCGCTGAATTTCACGTCATACATATAAGAACCTTCGCCTGCCATCCATTTGCAGTTGACGGCACGGTAATTGTAGGCATCAGCATTCAGAAAAATGCCGCATACGATATTTTTTCCACCTTGAGGAGTGGTGAGTTGAGCCTGTGGAGCGCCGAAGCCACTGAAGGCCGGGTTGCCACCTAAGGTAAGCAGGATGGTAGTACCGGAATGCAGGCCTATCAGGTTGGTGTTGGGCTTCAGGGTCAACGGTTCTTTCACTACATACCAACCTTGAGGAATGTAGATGTTGGCATACTTCTCCACTGCTTCTTGGAAGATACGGGTATCATCGCTGAAGCCGTCTCCTTTTGCACCCAGGTCGCGGATGTTGACCCATTGTTCCGTGGGTGGAAGCATCGGGGTATTGTCGGCGTTCAGAGGAACGATTTTCTGGATGGATTCACTTTGGGACAATCGCACGATTTGCGGTATGTCTTCCAGATTGTCGGCATTGAAGCCAAAGGTGAAGCGGGTTACCCGGTACATTTTTCCTTTGCCGGTCACTTGCTCGTTTGTGGCACGTTCCAGTGCAAATTGAGGCACGTTCTTGCATTGGATGTTTTGGAGGTTGATTTGTGTCGCCGCATTCCCTGCATCTGTCAGGATGACTCCCGTACGGCTGACGTTTTCGAAGATGCAATCTTCCATGACCAGCCGGTCGGGGGCATTCTCTTTTATTTCTATGGCTACCGGTACGTTTTTGGCATGCATGCGTACAATGGTCAGACCGCCTTCTTGGGTGAGGATGGCGCTTTTACGTTGTCCTTCAAAATATGAATTTAATAGCATGATGGGCCACCCGGGAGCTGATTTGTCGGTGTCTATTCCATATTCTCCTCCATAAACGGCTACATTGTCCAAGTGGTTGCCGGGGTCGGCAATGCCGGCACGTCCTTTTCCTGCGTGGATGGTTACGTGGGAGATGGAGCAGTGCTGTGCAAAGTGGGCACGTATGCCGGTGGCATTGGGATTCCCGTCTTCAATGCGTATGTCTATATTGATCATGGAACTATAGAAGGTGCCGGCATTGGCATCACCTATGCGCCCTCCCGGACGGTAGTTTCCTCCTATAAACCAAAAGATATATTTCCCCTTAGATGTTTCGCGGGTCACTTCCTGGAAACCGGGTGACTGTTTGGCAAGGACGAAAACCGGGCGTTTGTTTCCATAGCCGATGATGCGGACGCCGGAAGGTACGTAGATGGTCTTGCTTAGTTGATAGGTCCCTTCGGGAATAAAAAGAATGCCGCAGCCATTTTCTTTCTCTTTGGCCTTGTTCAGGGCCTCTTGCAGGGCATCGGATACGTCAGTGCGCCCATCGGAGGTGATTGGGAAATCTTGAGGGGTGAAATAAATGGCAGTGGCATCATGTGGTCGGGCGGTTATTACGGATGTCGGTGTATATGCCCGGCACATTTCTTGGGCTGACAGGAGGAACAGAAGGGCAAGGCATATAAAAAACTGTTTGAGTCTTTCCATGAGCGAGTGGTTCTTAATAAAATGGTTTGGTGGATAAGAGTGGATAAGAATAGTAAGAGTGGTGATGTTTCAAAGAAGCGACTGAAATAATGAGAGCACATCAAAATTCGTTTGCAACCATTAGATGGGCGTATTTTGATGTACTCTCTTTATTCAGTTAAAACGGAGACCGGTTGTTATTTCAGTGGATAACGTTTGATGCTGATAGTTACTTTGCCGCTGTTGTCTATGCGGTTTACATAAACAAAGGCTGCGTACTTGCCATCAGCGCTCTTCATGAAGACACCGTCGTCGTTTTTCAAGTTGAGCACGTAGTTCGTGGCACGGCTCAAGTCGAGTGTCTCGAAGTCAATGTCGTCCACATAAACGGCCGGGTTTGCGCCCTTCAACTGTGCATCGTGTACTTGTGCGCGTTGTTCCATCGGTGTGTTGTTGGATGCACCTGAAGGAATGATACCGCTGAGGGCGATGAACTTCGGGTCGGTTGCCGGAGAGACGAAAGAGTGTCCATAGTCAAATCCGTCATCAGTCTTGGCCTGGTAGTTATAGATGAAGTCGATTTTATCGCTCATGCTTGCTGCTTCGGCAGTGGTGTATGCAGCCATATCTTCGAGTGAGAAGCAGCAGGCTGCTCCGTTCTCCAGTTCAATGAGACGTTTCATATCCATTTTGGAAACGGGATATGCGGGAGTCTCATAAGAAACTTTGGCTCCGGTCGTGGATGTGGCTGTGAAAGTGATGCGGAAGCTCTTTCCTCTGGCCTCGGCAGGCACCACATAGTTATAGCGCAGCGTGGCGGCAATCAGATCCGATTGGCTTGTGCCGACTGCAACACTCGGGGTGAAGTAGTGTGTATCTACAGTTTCCATCATGTTGGCTACAGATGTGGCGCCGCTGGTCGAAGCATCCTTGACGGTCTGCAAGGGCACTTCATCGCCGCCTCGATAGTTTACACCGTTTACGGAAATGTCGCCTCGGGCTGTGAACCAAGAGTAAAGTTCGAAGTCGGTGCCGGTAGCTCCGGGGATGGAAGCTGTGGCCTCAGCTTTGGCCAACCGTCCTTCAGTGGCACCCATGGCATATGCGAACTCAATTTTCTCGCCAACGATGGCAGGGGCGGTCGTTTTCTTGATCATGTCGTTCTTGAGGCCGGACTCATCGTCGTCGCTGCATGAAAGACAGGCAAGGGCGATGGTGGAAAACATTGCATATTTCAATAGTTTCATAACTTGTTTCTGCTTTTTAAAGTTTATATGTTTTTATCACTCACCTTGTACGGTAACGGTAATGGTATAGGTTTTCTTTACTTTACGGTTACCGGAAATTACGGTGTATTGACGCGGTTGGCTAAAGTCAGTCCATTCGCCCATATTAGGAGTTATGATACAGTCTTTGGCTACACCGCATTGGGGCTTCAGGTTCTTGAGATTGGTGCCGAACTTGGCTACACCGGTGATGGTGTTGGCATCGTCGTCAATGTGATACTCGGCAAGTACGTCGCGGTTGTCCGGCCCTCTGAGGATGAAAGAAGAGATATAGCACTCTTCACTGTCGGTGATCAGCAGGCCGTTATCATCTACCGGATAGTCGTTGCAGCCTTGTGAAAGGAGGCAGATTGCAATGAACATCACTATTCTATAGATACTTTTCATATTGTTTATCTTTTGGGTTTAATATTGTTTTTGTTATCTCCAAGGAGTGTTTTGCGTCAAATTGGGATTGCGGTTACGCTCGCTTTCCGGAATTTGATAGATATAATACTTTTGGAAGTCGAGCTCGGATGCATTCTTGAATTGGTCGCGAATACGTGCACCGTTGGTGTCGTACAAAGTGAGTCCGTCGCTTTGGGCCGGGCCGAAGACGTCGTGGGCTTTTCTCCAACGACGGATGTCAAACGGACGATGTCCTTCGGTGGCAAGCTCTACGATGCGTTCTTGTTCGATGGCCTTGAAGAACTCTTCCTTGTTGGCATATTTATCGGCGGCCAGTGCGGGCAGATTACCGCGGCTGCGAATTTTGTTGAGCAGTGCGACGCATTCGTCAGTGGGACCGTTTGTCTCGTTGACAGCTTCGGCGTACATCAGGTATACATCGGCCAGACGCATCAGATAGAAATCCTGTGGCCCGTCTGTACGATCCCATCCGGCTTCTTGGCGTATCCATTTACGAAAGATGTAACCGGTGCGGCCGCTGGCATCGTTGTTGATGAAGCCGGCTCCTTGGTTATACGTACCATACATCCAGGTGTAGGCAGGATATTGGCTGCGCAATTCCATTCCGCCGTTTTCGATGCCGACGTATGTCTCACCGTCCCACATGATGGTGGACTTCATACGCCAGTCACGGTTCTCATAGCTGGCACGGTTGCGGGCACCGTTTTCCAAGCTTGCATCTCTGTTCAGTATCAGTTCGGGCAGGAAGTCACCTGTTATGGTGGACTGATAGCGATTGGCAAGGAATGAGGTCGGCATAATCCAGCATTGTGCGTTGGCTGTGGTTCGTGTACCGAAATCGCGCAATAAACTTTCGCCTTGGCTCAAGTTAGGACCACCGTAGGATATAGCGTAGATGATTTCGGAACAGTTTTCGTTGTAGTACTGGAATAGGTTCCAATAAGTGGGACTTTCGTAAGTACCGGGATCGCCGTCACCCAAAATTTTCAGTCCGTAGTTGTTTATCACTGATTTGAAATCGGCAGCAGCAGCCTTGTAGTAAGTGTCTGCCGTGCTGGCATTAGGGGTGAAGCCTTCCAATTCGGGCCATCCGAATTTGTTCCAGCAAGCATAATATAATTCAATCTTTCCTTTGAAGGCCAGGGCTGCTACCTGTGTGGCACGTCCATAGTCGGTACCGTAGCTGGTGGGTAGCTTTTCTGCGGCAAATTGCAAATCGGCAACCAGGGCTTCTACGATTTCAGCAATGGGAGTACGGGGCAATGAACAGGCTTCGTCATTGCCGCTCAGCACATGGCGATAATAGGGCACGTCACCCCAGTTCTCTATTAGGCGGAAGTAGGCCAAGGCACGCAGGAAGTAGTTTTCGGCATTGATGGCTTCCAAAGAGGCTTTGGTCGTAGCGTTTTGTTCAGCCTCAATCATACGTTCTACATATTGTATGGTGTAGTTGGCACGGTTGATGACACGGTAGGCATTGTTCCACATGGATGAGAAACCGCTGGTTACCCATCCGGCCGGTGACCAGGCACTGATGCTACCCAGACTTTTACCACGTGTGTTTTGGAATTCACCGTGTCCGTCGTAGTAGTGTTCGGTTGCGAACAGGGTACGGGCGGCGTTATAAACACCATAGGTGGAAGTCAACGCATCGTCTGTACTTGTCCAGAAAAGGTCGGAAGATACTTCTGTAGTTGCGGGACGGTTCAACAAGTCATCTACGCAAGAAGTGGAGAGGCTTGTCAGTCCGGCTAATGCTATATATTTGATGTACTTCATATTTTTCTTGTTTAATTTAGATTATCAAAATTCGATGTTTAATCCCACGGAATAGGTCTTGACCAACGGATAGAAGTCGTTTCCGTGTGGCTTCTCGGGGTCAATGCCCTTCCAAGGCGTCATTGTGAGGATATTTTCACCGGAGAGGTAGATACGTGCACGGTTGAAGCCTATTTTCTGCATGTAACGTTCGGGGATTGAATAGCCGATTTGCAGGTTCTTCAAACGGAGATAGTTTGTATTGTAGGCATAGAATGTACTCTCCTCACGGTTTCTGGAACCTTGGTTGCCGGTAACGATGCGGGGCAGGGATGCATTGCGGTTATCCAATGACCAGGTGTCGTTCCAGTGGAATTGCTGGAAAGCATAGCGGTCTTGTGGAATCGTATTGGTATTCAGATCGTCCAACCACAAGTCGGTACGTCCGTAATTACCTTGGAACAAGGCTTGGATGTCGAATCCTTTATAGGCACCGGTCAAGGTGATACCGAATTGTCCCATCGGGGTGTCGCGGTATTTGTTGGTATAGGCTTTCTTGTCCAAATCGCTGATTTGACCATCGCCGTTGATGTCTTTAATCATGATGTCGCCCGGAGCAATGTGGTCGTTTCCTTGATAAGGCGCGTTGGCTATTTCTCCCCAGCTTTGTACCAGTCCCGGATAAGCCTCGTAGATGTAGAGGAAGTGGTATGGCATATCGAGCATGGTCCAGCCACGATCCAGGTGGTCACCCCATTTTTCCAACTTGTTCACGTTGTAAGAAGCATTAACGTTGATGCTATAGTCGAACTTGCGGATTTTGGAACGCCAAGTGATGTTGGCTTCCACACCACGGTTGCGCAGGTCGGCCACGTTGATACGGGGAGCCGAGTAACCGGTCAACAGGCTGGAGATGCTGGAACCACGAATCATGCCGGTGGTGAAGCGGTCGTACCAGTCGAGTTCGGCTGTCAGTTGGTTATTGAAGAATCCCAAGTCAAGACCTACGTTGAATACGCGTGTCTCTTCCCACGAGAGGTCTTTATTTACCATTTTGTTGGCGCTGAAACCGGTAACCAGCGTGTTGTTGCCTACCACATAGTTGGTAGTGCTCATTGTTTCTTTCTGCTCGTAACGTCCTACACCGGAGTTGTTACCCAGCGTACCGTATGAAGCACGGAATTTTGCGTTGCTGACTGTCCTTTTCAGTGGCTCGAAGAATTTCTCTTCAGAAATACGCCAACCAATGGCAGCCGAAGGGAAGAAGCCCCACTGGTGTCCTTTGGCAAAACGGGATGAACCGTCGGAACGGAACGTAAATTCAAATAGATACTTGTCGAACATCGTATAGTTGAAACGGCCGATGAAAGAACGCAGACCTTCGCTGTTGGAAGAACCGGAGTTGGTTTGTTCGGAGGGAGAGGCAGCATCGATTTCTTCCAAGGAGTTGTGCAAGCGGTTTTTGCGTTGCGCATACAAGCTACGGTTGTACCAGTACTCTTCGGCTGCATTGAACATGGCAGCTATGTGATGCCCTTTGGCAATTTCTTTCTCATACGAAATGCGGCCTTGGAACAAGGTCTTGTGGCCTTCGTAGTTGCTGTTGTTAATCAGGTCACCTGTATCGGGCATAGTACGTGACACTTCGCCGGTCTGGAAATTCATCTGCTTGATTACATTCTGTACGGTCTTGCTGAATTCATTGTAGTATCTCAATGCATAGCTGACGTTTAATTTCAGGTCTTTCAGAGGTTCCCATTCGATGTAGGCATTTCCATTGAACTCTTTGCGGCTGGTATTCGTGCGATAGGCTTCATATTCGGCAATGGCATTACCGGCAGAAGTGTTTTCGCCGTAGGCCATGCTACCGCCATATTCACCTGTTTCGGGATGCTGGTTGAGTACACCCGAGATAACGTATTTCAAACCGCCTGTTTCCAATCCACTGCCACGCGGTGTCTGTCTTTCCGACCATGTACCGTCTGTTTTGACACCTATTTTTACGTTGTCGTGGATTTTGTAGTCCAGGTTGAGGCGCATGTTGTAGCGACTGTAATCGTTGTGAATCTGCAAACCTTCCTGGTCCATGATACCGATGGAGGTGTAGAAGTTCATTTTGTCAGAGCCACCGGATGCTGAAACCGTATGGTTTTGGATGGCGCCTGTGCGGAACATTTCGTCAAACTGGTCGGTGTTCGGAAAAAGAATGGGGTCTACCATGCTCATGGCCAACCATTGTTCGGCCGAGGCCTGACGGTAGTTGGTCGAGCTGTTGCCGGAAGCTGCTGCCCGCATGTGCATGGTCAGTGCACGGCTGTAGTCTGCCATGTAATCATAGAATTCTACGGGGCTTGACCATGCATATGAACCATTGTAGCTCACTTTGGCCTTGCTCTCTTTCAAACCGCTTTTGGTTGTGATAAGGATGACACCATTAGCTGCACGTGAACCGTACACAGCTGATGAGGCGGCATCTTTCAATACAGAGATGCTTTCGATATCGTTCATGTTGATGCGGTTGATGTCTACATCAGGCATACCGTCCACTACAATCAGCGGGTCGGAATTGTTGATAGAACCCAGACCGCGTACTTTCAAGGAGGCGCCGTCACCTCCGGCAAAACCGGTGCTTTGGCTTACCACAAGACCCGGAACCAAACCGGAAAGACTGGAAGATACGTTGGTGATGGAACGGCTGGCGATAGTCTCGTCGATTTTTACGGCAGCTACCGAACCGGTCAGGTTGACTTTCTTTTGCGTACCGTAACCAATGACAACCACTTCATCCAAAGCTTTTGAGTCCTCGGTGAGGGTTACTGTCACATTGGTTTTCCCTTGCAGTTTGATTTCCTGAGTAGTGTAACCGATGAAAGAGATTACCAGTGTTGCATTAGGTGAGGCTTGTACGGAGAACTTTCCATCCAAATCGGTGATAGTACCGTTGGTGCTCCCCTTTACAGTTACATTGGCGCCGATAACGGCTTCTCCCGAATTGTCTTTTACGATACCGGTAACCTGGACATTCTGTGCCGTAACGGTGCCGATTCCGATAAAGAGCAATAGGAATACAAATAAATGCTTCATATTAGGCTGTTTTTTAATGAATAAATAAAATAATGGTTTCATAGTTTAGAAGAGGCCCTGTCCTCTTCGGAAAATGTAGCGAGCCGGTTGGTGCATCAACTCGCCGGATACATTAAGGTCTCACAGGTGTTGTTTCATAGGCATTTTCATTTCTTTGAGGGGGTTGTTGATATTATTTATTTATTGAATAATCTTATTTGTAGGCCTCTTTCAGTTCTTCATACCATTTTTGCAAGACGAAGAATGCTTTTTTCTTTTGTCCTTTGTCGGATACCAGTCCCTTGCGGTTGAAATCGTCCTGTATTTCGGGTACGTGGCGGCGAGGAGAACGGAAGTCTTTCAAAATCCATGGAGTGGTACCTACCAGTCCCGGAATACGTTTCAGCATTTGGATATGGCG
>ULTU01075371.1_pt1 | contig 18315 bp, 9 predicted proteins | sample 1957861 | NCBI WGS metagenome assembly ULTU01 (sample SAMEA4835742, study PRJEB28245) | human gut metagenome | biome: gut microbiome; material: fecal sample | place: Denmark | collected 2008
AAGATCGTCGTAAACGTGCTTTGCCGTGGTTGGCGAAACGTGTTTGCTTACGTTTGCCGACGGTGCGGCAAGCAGACAGCCGCTTCTTTCTATGACGGCTCTTGCAAGCGGGTGCGACGGCATTCTGACCGCCACCGTTTCTCCTCCTCCCGTAACTTCGTAAGGCACGGCTTTGCCCTTCGGAACAACCACCGTAAGAGGCCCCGGCATAAATTTTTCGGCCAGTGCGAAAAAGGCCTCGGGTACGTCGTCCGAAACCCTGAAAACGTCCTCGATTTTTGCAATATGAACGATCAGCGGATTGTCGGAAGGTCTGCCCTTCGCTTCGTAAATTTTTCTGACGATTTCGCCTCGCATTGCGTCGCCCGCAAGGCCGTAAACGGTTTCCGTAGGAATGGCCACGAGTCCGCCGTTTTTCAACGTTTCGGCGGCGACGTCAACGTCTGCCGCGCTCAAAATTTTAGTTTCCATTTTTTCAATATCACACTTTTAATAAGTCGAAATAGCGTTTTTAACCTTGCGTTCCGCCGTTTAAGAGATACGCGCTGTATGCTCCGCCAATTTCGGTATAGTAGATTACGACGCCTCCGTCGTAGTTTGTCAGAATGACGTTGTCGGCAACGTAGTCAACCAGCAAAACCGGGATTTCCGCCACGGACAAAAGCCCGAATTTGCCCTCCGAATTTTTAGAAACCTGCGCGCCCGGGCAGTAAAAATAGGTGCTCTTAGAGGCATAAGTCTGGCTCGGATAAACCTTGCCGTCTGCCGCCACGATCAGGCAATCCGTCGAGGAAGAATAGTTCTTCGCAACGCCTACGGCGTACCCGCCCACGAACTTCGTCAGCGCAGTAAATCCTTGCTCGAAACCGACGATTTCCGATCCGTCCAAACCGTAAGCGACGTAGCGCGCGGTGCCGTCAGCCGCCGTTTTAAGCGCGGTAACCACCCCGCCCCCGAAGCTGATTTTCGAATAGCTTGCGTCGTCCTTGAAAAGCACGCATTTGCCGTTTCTGTCATAGACGGCAAGCGGACCTTTTTCGTTGGTAACGCCTATGCCTATGCCGCCCGAATATTCGATCAGCATATCTCTGTAGGCCGTGCCGTCCGCACTCGGATTGAACTTGCCGTATTCCGTCGTCATAGAAGCCACGACGTTGAAATTCTCGTCGATGATAAACGCTTCGAACTGCGTTTTTTTGCCGTCGGTTTTAACGAGGCCCACCGAAACGTAGCTGAATCCGTCGTTAAGATACTTGGAAATTTCAATGCCCGACTCTTCTTCGTAATAGCCGTTGACGATGCTGCTGAAAATCATTTCGTCGGACATCGTTTTCTTTTCGCCGGTTTTTGCGTTGAAACCAAATATGCTTATTTTGCACTTGTTCCCCGAAAGGTCGATATAGTTGTAGTCCTCTTCCGCGGTTTCGTCCGAAGCGGAGCTTTTTGCAAGCTTAACCATTTCGGCGCAGTAAAAGTTGTTGCCGCCGACGTAGGTTACGTTCAGCACCGCGTCCTCGGTTGCGGCCACTATCCTGCCGCCCGAAACCACTGCCTTCTCGCCGATTCGATAAACGCATACCGTCGGCAAGGAATTTTCCGTAAAGCTTCTCACAACGTAGTCGTCCACGGTTTTGAATTCCGACATATTGCCTTCGTACTCGGTTGCGGCCACTATCCTGCCGCCCGAAACCACTGCCTTCTCTCCGATTCGATAAACGCACACCGTCGGCAAGGAATTTTCCGTGAAACTTCTCACAACGTAGTCGTCCACGGTTTTGAATTCCGACATATTGCCTTCGTACTCGGTTGCGGCCACGATTTGGCTGTCTGCGCCCACAAAAGCCACTTTTTGAACGTTGGTCCTTACCGCCACGTATTTGGCGCTCATAGGGCGTATAAGAAGGCTCATATCGTTAGACGTGTCGAAGTTTAAGGAAAGCGCAAGCGTTTCGCCCTTGGCGTTTTTGATTTCGTAGCCCGAATCTTTCGGCGTCGCCGACAAAACGACTTCTCCGTTCGGCTTTGCCAAAATCACGTTTCCGCCTTGCTCGCGCGCCAGAATATAACCCTGCTTAACGGAAATTTCGGTAAAATTTATCGGCAGAACTTCCTTGCCCTTGAGGTCGTAAAGCCCCAAAAGCTTGCTGCCGTCGGTTTTTTGAACCACCAGACAGTTCACGCTCGGAAGATAAGCGTTGGCATAGTTGATTTTGCTGCTCTTGCCGCCGTACGGTTTAACCCCCTCCGGGAAATCGAGAATTTTCGTAGCCGAAGTAAAGCCCGATTCCTGCGCATGCGATTTGTAGATGTCGGAAACGGTATATTTAGGCGTTTTGTTGCATGCCGGCAAAAACGCTGCCGCCAGCGAAAGCGTCAAAACGATAAAAACTAACAATGCGATTTTTCTTTTCACTTTGCACCTCGTAAACTACGTTTAGTTTAGCACAAGCACGGACTGTTGTCAACTTCCGAATGGCAGCATAAAAAATCCGCCCCAAAAAGGGGCGGACGCGGTAATTGACTTAGTCTCTTGCTTTGCTGTAAGCTACGATGAACTTTCTGATGAAGTCTTTGATTTCTTCGCGTTGTTCAGGCTTGTCGAATTTCTTGTAAGCAAGGATAGCGATCTGAGCGACTTTTTTGAGGGTTGCTCTGTTGTAACCTTTTTTGAGGGTTTTGTTGAGAACGGTCATAAAAGGCTTGAAGATCTGAGCGTTTTTGATTTCTTCAGGGGTAGGAGCCGGAGCTTCCTCCGCCACTTCTTCTGCTGCTTCTTCTTTCACTTCGTCTGCCGGAGCTTCCTCGACCACTTGTTCTTCAACGGTTTCTTCAACCGGAGCTTCCTCGGCTACTTCTTCGACTTCCGCGGCCGGTTCGGCTACTTCTTCTTCGGCAGGTTCTTCTACGCTCTCTTCTTCGACAGGAGCCTCTTCTTCGGTAACTTCTTCTTCAACGGTTTCTTCGATCGGAGCTTCCTCGACCACTTCTTCGACTTCTTCCACCGGTTCGGCGGCCGCTTCTTCTTCGTCGGCGAAAAGATTTTCTTCTTCCTCTGCCGGAGCTTCTTCCGTCTCCTCTACAGGTGCAGGTTGAACGTCAGGCTTGTTGTTTTCGAAATCGGCGATTTCGTTGATAGCGTCAGAAAGTTCGGACAAATCGGAAGTGTCGCGTTGATAATCGAAATATTGTTGCAAAGCGACGTTGGCGTCGAGATCTTCCATCAACGCATCGAAAGCCGCTTCTTCTTCTGCGGACAGTTTCTGATCGAGTTTGAAGGCTTTTGCGCAAATGATCCAGTAGCAGACCAAAGCCACCACAGGAATGGCGAAAGCGACTGCCGCTCCGGTGAAGCTCGTTGCAAAGCCCGCTGCCACGGCAAACAGCACTGCGCTTGCGGCCAAAAAGCCTTTTGCTTTTACGGATTTTTTGGTTTTGACAGGTTTGACGCATTTAGCTTTGTCGAAGCATTCGCTTGGATAGCCGAAACGGGATTCAACAAAAGCGGCCCAGCCTTCTTTGTAAGCGGCAGGAGCTTTTTCTCCGAAGCAAGTGTCGGTGAATGGAGCGAGATTGCCTTCGTTCACTTCGCCGTTATCCTGCAAATATTTGCTGACGGACGCGGCATATTTTGCGTTGCCTTCTTTTTTGCCGACGCCTTTGCCGACAACGTGCAAAATAAACAAAACGACAACCAAAGCCAGTGCGCCGAGACAGATAAACTTGGTTACGTCATCGGAAAGAGAGAATTTTTCAAGTGCAGCGATGCCGAACTTTTTGCCCAACCAAGGGATCAAATCAACTAAAAAACCCATAAAGATGTCTCCTTAAAACATAGTACACTGATATTATAGCAAGTAAGTTAGAAAATATCAAGCGTTTTTTGGTAAAAAATCTGCTTAATTATAGGTAGTAGAGCGCCTTTTTCGGGAAGGAATAAAGCGCAATTTTGTCGACTTTTTCACCAAACGAGGTTTCAACCGCCATTTTGTACAGATAAAGTTGCTTTTTGTACGTTTCGGCCAGTTTTTCGGGCGATTTAAGGCTGTTTTTGTAGTCCACGATGACGATTTCGTCGCCCATAACCAGAAGGTCAATAACGCCCTGAACCAGCACCTTGTCGCCGTAGCCGGGGTTTTCGAGCACCTTGTCTGCGGGCACCAGCAGCGTGAACGGCAGCTCCGTGTAGATTTGCGGCGTGGTTTCGCACTTTTCGTCAAGTCCCAGAATTTTCCGAAGCTCCGCATTTTGAATGCACGCAAAAATTTCGTCTTCCTTAACTTCGGCGGCGTCTGCCGCGGACAGTATCCCCTCCTCCGCCATTTTGTCGATCGCTTGCCTTACCTCCGCTTCGGACGCAAGGTTGAAATCGACGTTTTCCATAACAGAGTGATAGGCAATACCCACCGTTCTTCTGTCGCCGTCGTCGAAAAGCGACGTTGTGGAGGCCGTTTCGTCGGTTTCCTCGGCGTTTAGGGCCGTTACGCTGTATTTTTGCTCTGCCCTCGTCTGCGCCTCGTATTTATATTTATGGTTTATAATTTCGTCTATTATTTTATTATATATAGTGTCCGGCTTTCCGAAGGACACAACAGGTTGTGTTTCGGCGTTTTTGATAACGGGCTCCGTGAGGCGGAAATCTATGTCGGCGGACAGGCTTTCGTCCAGATACGCCGCATAGAACAACACGTCGAGCATGGAGTTTGCTTTATATATGGATTTATACCTTGCTTCCTGCTTTTGCGAACAGCTTCCCGAAACGTAAAGCCGATATTTTGCGCGCGTCAGCGCAACGTACAGCAAACGCATTTCTTCACTTCGCTGTTTTTCCTGTTTCGAAAGTTCCACTGCGCGGGAAAGAAGCGACGGACTTATCGTTCGCGTTTCTTCGTCGAACACCTGCACGGCCAAACCGAGCTTTTCGTCGATGCCGACGGCGCCTTTCTGGTCGTTTACGTACGAGGTTGACAGGTTCGCAACGAAAACTATAGGATATTCCAGTCCTTTGCTTCCGTGCATGCTCTGCATCACTATGCACTTGCCGTCGTCCGAGAACGCCGAGTCGGAGGACGCTTCCTCTTCCCTCGAATCCCAGTACCCTACGAAGGCGTGCGGGCTTTTGGCGTAGGTCTGCCCTTTTAGGCCGTAAACGAATTTTCTTAGCGCCGCCAGTCTGTCCGCGCCGTCAGGCTTTGACAGAACGTAAGCTTCGAAACCGGATGTCGAAATAAAGGTGTTTAAGTAGTCAAACAGGTCCGTTGAAGCGGCTTTACGGCGATTTTCCTCCAAAAATTCAAACGCCGCGTTAAGCTTTTCGCCCAGTTTCGTGCCGCTGTTTTTTGCAAGTTCGATATTCTCCGAAAAGCTTTGGCTTTTGCCGAAAAGCTTGACGTCGGCAAGCTCGCTTTTGGTGAAGCCGCCGAAAAACCCCAGCAAAAATCCGGCAAGCGGTATATCCTGCTTTTTGTTGTCCAAAACTCTTATGAAGTTTATAAGCTCGTCGCGTTCGGCCGTCGAATCGTCGTCCTCGAACTTCGCCGCGCGAACGGGATAGCCGAGCTCCTTGATCCTTGCCAGAATTTCACGGCCGGCCGCTCTGCTTCTGACGAGAACAGAAATGTCGCCGTAGTCGCAGATTTTTCCGTTCGGATCTCCCTCTATTCTTTTGCCGACGAGCGTCTTTATGTTGTTGCAGATTTCTTCTGCTTCGGCCTTTGCAGCGCTGACGTCGACGGTGTCGGGCTGAACGTAGTTTTCAAGGCTGAAAACGCCTTTTCCGTCCCATTCTTCCTTTTGCGCTTTAGGTTTTTCAAACAGCGTAACTTTCACCGTTCCGCCCGCACGAAGCTTTTCGCCGGCCGCCGTTTCGGTTACGAACCTTGCCGTGTTTTCGTAATCGACGCCGCCGGTTTTTTCGGTCATGGCCTTGTCGAAAATGCGGTTTACAAAGTCCAGAATTTCGTAGTTACAGCGGAAGTTGTCGTTGAAAAACACCGCTTCTCCGCCGTTGCCCTCGCCGTATCTTGCCAACCTTTCCGAAAAAATTTCGGGGTTTGCCGAGCGGAAACCGTAGATGCTTTGTTTGACGTCGCCCACGGTGAACACTCTCGCCTTTGACGACACCTTGTCGATGATGTATTCCTGCGCGGCGTTGACGTCCTGATATTCGTCCACGAAAACCAGCTTGTATTTGTCGGTTATGGCTTTGAGGCGGTTTTCGTCGGAGAGCAATTTTATGGCATAGTGTTCCAGATCACCGTAGTCCAGCTTGCCTGCGCGGAGCTTGAGCTCGGAAAAACGCTCGGCGTATTTTTCGGTGATTTCCAGAAGCTTCAGCTTGATAAGACTGCCGTTGTCGAAGATTTTTTCGTCGCCCGGCGTATAGTTGTATTTGTCCTTAAATTGTTGCGGCGTGATTTCTTTTGCCGCTTCCTGAACCGCTTTTTTGAAAGCTTTCGCCGCTTCCTTGATTTCCGACGGGCCCGAGTATTTTGACGGCATATTCGAAAGCCCGCCCGCAACGCTTTCGGCCAAAGACGAAAGCTCCGACAGGCTTTTTGCCTCCGCCAAACTTTTGGCTTTGACAAAAACGGACTTAACGGCGTCAACGTATTTTTGATCGGCGTCGTTCGTAGCAAAAGCCGACGCCCTCTTCCCCGTTTCCGAAAGCAACGAAGCAAGGTCTGAAAACAGGTTCTTATAATAATTCAGTACGACCTTTTCCGCAGGCGCCGCAGATGCCTCCGAGTGTATTTCTTTGAGGCGCGAAAGCGCTTTTTCGGGGTTTGGCTGAATTTCCAACTGGCGATAAATTTTCAGAATAACCTTCTCAAGATAATCGTCCGTCGGCTTTGCAAGCAAATATTCGGTTATCTTTTGAAACACTTCGTCGTCAGACGAATAGTACTCGTCCAAAACTTCCTTCAGCGCCTTTTGCGAAACGTCGTCGTCCTCGGCCACGTCGTAGGCCGGATCGATGCCCAGAACCTCGAAATTCGATTTCACCAGTCGGTTGCAGAACCCGTGAATGGTGCTTATGTCGGCAAACTGAATTTTGTCGATTTGCGCGGCGTAGCGTGAACGCTTGGCTTCGCCGTCGGCGTTCTTCACTGCCTCGAAGAGCGCGGATATGATTTTCGCGCGCATTTCAGCGGCGATGGAATTGTTGTAGGTGAGGATGAGAATGTTTTCGATGTCGGTGGTTTCGAGATCCCTCAAAATTTTTGCAATCATCACCGTGGTTTTGCCCGAACCCGCCGACGCAGAAACGGCGGCGTTGCCCTGCGCCGTCAATGCTTTTTGTTGATTTGGTGTGTAGTTCGGTTTACTCATTTTCTTCCTCCACTGCGGCGGCAAAGTTCTCCGCACCGACTTTCGGGTGCTTTCTGTACGTCAAATCGGTTTTTTGACAAATATCTTTGTAGTCGCAAAAATCGCAAGCTTTTTGGGTAGGCTTCGCCTCGACGTAGCCGCCGCCGATTTCCGAAATTGCCCTTTCCACAAGCTTCGTTACGTAGTCGCCCATGCTGCTCAGAACCGAGCCTTTCACGGCTCCCGAGCCCGTTATTTTAAGCTCGCAATCCTCGTCAAGTCCAGTTTTTTCGTTCAGGGCGCGAACGATTTCGCCCGCCGTCTCCGAATTATCCTTCACCGTCTTTGCCGTGAACGAATTTTTCAAAAATTTGCCCGAAATCTTTTGGCCGACTTTCAAATTTCTCAGGGAGTTTTCCATCTCCGCCGCCTTTTCGTAAGAACAGTCGAAAAATCCGTTTGCGTGAAAACGTTTTTCCTCTGCCTGCGACTGCGCCTTGTAGCCCACGGTAACAGGAAGATAGAACACGCCGGTCGGAGTTTTGTTCTCCTCCTTTTCAATGGCGGTCATATATGCCACCAGCTGAATGGCCGTGCCGAAAAATACGTCCTGAAAACTTATGTCCTTTCCGTAGCTCTTGTAGTCGATGACGTAAAAATTGTTTTCAAACACGTCGATGCGGTCGATTTTTCCTCTCAAACTCACCGTGCGCCCGTCGGCAGTAAACGTCAGCGGTTTATAGACGTTTTTAAGATTGTTGCCCTGCCTGTCGGTGCTGCCGTTCCAGAAAGCAGCTTCGAGCTTGTACGGATTGTACGACGAATTTTTTATGGTTTCGGTTAGGGCGATGCAGATTTTTACGCAGTCGCCTTTCAGCCTTGTAAATCCCGTTTTATGTTTCCCCGGCATGGTGAAGGCCAAAAAGTCCTTTTCGCCCGAAACCTCGTCCGAAATTTCGGAAACGATTTTTCGGATTTCGTCTTCCTTAACCGTTTTTTTGTCCAGTTTGCCTTCGGCAAAAAGCGTGAAATACTTTTCCAGAACCTCGTGAATAAAGCTTCCCGTCAGGCTGTTTTCAATGACGTCGGTTACGCGTTTTTGCAGCCGCAGGCCGTAGGCAAAATAGTTCTGAAGCGGGCAGGCAAAGTATTTTTCCAACTGGCTTACCGAAGTTACGTAGTCGCCCTTTGAAAAATCTTTGAAGAAAAGATCGTACCCGTCTGCTATTTTCGGTTCGTCAGTCTTGTCGAAATAGCGATTTACGGCAGCTTTTTCTTCGTCGGTCAGAAGCGAAAACGCCACTTCATACGGTTTTTTATGCTCTTTTATAACAGCCGCTTCCTTCGCCTCGCCGAGAACGTGATAATAGGCGTTTTTTCGACTGCCGAATTTGAGACCGAATTCTCTGGCCTTTTCTTCGTCGGACATTTCGGTTCTCTCAAAAATCGTTCCGAACCTCGGTTCCGAAACCTTAAGGTCAGAAAACAGCGACAGCAGCTGATCGATAAGCGTAGACGGCTGCATGGCCGCGCCCAAAACGGTTTTAGGATAGCTTACGATCAGTTTTTCCGTCGGCCGAACTATAAGCTCGGCCAGATAAAACATATTCGACAACGCTTGCTGCATTTTGGTCGGCGAAAGTTCGATTCCCGCTTCCGAAAGAAGGGTTTCGTCGTCGGCGGATATTATGGCGGTGTTCCCCACTCCCTCCGGCATACCCGAAGCGGTGGCACCCAAAACGAACATGGTTTTCACGCCTTCGAAGCGGCTTTTTTGCGAAGTGCCGACGAAAACCGAATCGAGATAAAGCGGCGTAAGGCTGATTTTGACGCTTTCAAGCGTGGACGTAAGCACGCGGAGATAGTCGTCAAAGTCCATAAACGATTTGCCTATCGTGCGTTTTATTTCCTCAAAGACGGAGCAAAGCCTGCTTTCCGTCTGCGAAAAGCTTTTTTGAATTTTCGCGTCCTTAGCCTCGGCCGCAAAACTCGATACCTTTTGGAAAAATTTGTCATCCGACAAAAACTTTTCGATTTTTTCGGTGAAGTTTTCGGCCGTATCCGCTTTTTTGAATTTCGGCATTTTTTCCAAAAACGTCAGACGGACTTTTTCCGCCGTCTCGTCGCCAGAAAATTCTTTAAGAAATACCATTCTGTCCGCTCCGAACGGCAAAATGAAGTTTTCAAAAGCGTCCACGTCGTCGAAGGTCAGATCTTCGCCTTCCGTAAACAGCGGATTTTTGACGATTTCCAAAGCGTCGTCCGTCAGTCGCGTGGACGAATAGGACAACACGGACAGCAAATATTTTATCGGCAAAAGACCGGTGAACACCGTGCTTTCGTCCACAAAATGCGGTATGCCGAAACGCTCGAACGCCGATTTGACAGGACCGAAATATCCTTCGTCGGGAATCACGACGGCAATATCCTTATAGCGGTAGTCCGAAAAATTGATAAGCTCCGCAATTTTCGACGCCGCTTCTTCGCACTCCGAAAAATTGTCGTCGGCGTACGAAATCTCGATCGCTCCGCCCGCAGACGTCTGCAGCACTCCCCTGTACGAATACAAATTGTCCACGATTTTTTGAAACTGCGGTTTTATGCAAGCGGACGCGCGCTCCTCTTTAAGCAAAATTCCCGCGTTTTTGCACATAGAAACTATCCGAGCCTTAACCCCGAACGGGAACAATCTTTTGTTTTCTCCGTACCCGAGCGGAAGCCCCACCGTTACCCCCGGCGAGCTTTTTGCCAGCGCCTCTAAAACGTCGTATTCCGGCGCGGTGAATTTGTAGATGTCGGTAACGTAAAAATAGGTCCTTTCGACGTTCGGCATCGAAGGTATGAACCCGGCAAATTTTTCAAGTCTGGTGGTGCTGTCGACGTAACCGCTTTGAAGCTCGGCGAGATACTCCTCCAAAATTATGGCCATGTCCTGTGTTTTTTCGGCAAGCACCTGCGATTTTATCCGCGGCAAAGCGTCCCTTAATGCCTGCACGGTCACGCCGCTGTTTCTGAGCGAGGTCAGCGACGCGTACATTTCGTTTGCAAAGGACGGGGTTTTCGACGCGTTCTTATAAACCGTAAGCCTATCTCCTACGTCGTTTATCACTTTTTGCAACAGCATAACCACGCCCTGCGGCGTCAGACAATTTTTGACGCTGTTTTTCATCGCGCGGCCCGCAAAACGCAAAAACGACAGAACCTGCACGTTGGCGCTTCCTTCCAGATTCAGGCTTTCCAGAACCTCTTTTTCCATGGTAAGCGAAAATTTGTCGGGGACCAGAACGACGTGCATTGCACGTCTGTCGGCAAGATAATTGCGTTTAAGCTCGGCCATAACGCCGTCGAACTCGGCCTTGAAAGTGTCGCCGGTGATAAGTTTGAGTGCCATAATACCTCGGTTAATAATAAAAATAAGAATTATTTGTATTATTATTGTAACATCCAAGCCGCCCTTTTTGCAAGGTCTGAGCGGTGCAAAATTACACCGCAAACTATATTTTTCAAAATTAGTCCGATTTTTCTTGCGAAAGCAAACGTTATTTGTTATAATCATTATCGTTAAGATAATCCACCAAAAGAGGCATATATGAAAAAAGTTTTTGCTTTGGCGCTGGTAATTCTGGCGCTTGCGGGCGTTCTGGCCGGCTGCAACAACACAAATCACGCAATGGAATCGGACGTCGTGTGGGGCTCCTACGAAAAGTTCACCTACGAGGTTACGCAAAACGGAAACTCCGAAACGGGCAGCTACTCCACCGAGCTTCGCCTCGTGCAGAACGAATCTCTGGACGTCGGCCTTGCGCATTTCGACAAAGTCACCAATCAGCTTCAGATAAACAGATTTTCCTTCGGCGATTTTTCTTTCGTGGAAGTGCTGCTCTTCGGCAAAGCGACCGACAAGCAAAAGCTTATCCCGATCGCAAGCTACCGCGAACAGACGACCGACGGCGTAACGTCGTATCAGACGATCGTCTACGACAACGAAAAAGCCAAAACGAAAATCTATCTCTACTCCGACTCTTCCGCCACCTTGGACAGCGTAACCCCCGTCGAAATCGGCCTTGCTTCGCCGTACTACGACAACTCGGAGCTTTACACGCTGTTCCGCGCCGCAGGCTCGCAGATTTCAAGCTGGACGATAAACGTCCCTATAGCAAAAGAAGGTCAGGCAGTGAAACTGTCGGTGTCCACCGCTTCCTCGGCCACCATATCCGTCCCGTTTAAGTCCGACGTAAAATGCAAAACCGTGGTCTATTCCCGAAGCGACCTTGCCGGCAAGAAGTACTACGCATACTACGCCGCTGACGCCATCGAGATAAACGGCAAAAAGATTTCTTCTCCGCTTATAGAAATCGTCGAGAACGACGTGATCTTCAAACTTACGAACATTGAAATCGAATAGTTATAAAAAAAACGAAACAGGCATAGGCTAATGTAGCCCGCCTGTTTTTTTTCGGGCAAAGGAGTTTTTATGCCCGAAATTTTCGTTTGCCCGAAAAGTGGCGAAACGCTTGTTTTAAATAGCTTGACCGCCGTCAAAGGAACGGGGAAAACCGTAAAGCTGACCGTGCCGGAAGGCGCAGTTTCTGTGGCCGTTTATTCCGACGATCCCAAAACCGATCCCGTTTTCGGGCTTATAGATTTCGGGGAGGAAACATCGGTTCTCGGAAGAATAAAACTCATCGCCTATTCCGACGGCACTTACGCCCTCGCTTACCGATTTAAGGAGCCGGCTTCCCCGGGCGGGAAACCCGACTATTTTGTTTCCGCAAACTTCAAAAATAACCGCGTAAACTTTTCGGCATACGGCAAAAATCGCCCTCTTATCGTTCTTTCTTCGGGCGACGAAAGCCAGACCATTTGCCCCAAAAAGGATTTAACCGACCTTAAACTTATGTTTCAACCATCGAAATCGGCGCTTCTTTGCGTGGCAAAAGCAAAAACCGACAAAAACTATATGGCGGTTTGTTCCTACGACGGAGTTTTCAGACTGCTGTACGAGGGCGAAGCCGACGAATACGCTTTTTCGGACGACGGCTTTTTGGAAACGACGAAGTTTAAGGACCTTTTGGGGCGCGTCAGGAAATCTTTTTACACCTTCACCGAAACCGGTTTCAGACCGATAAAAGAAAAATTTTCCTACGAAAACGCAGGCGGCTACGACCTCGCCTCTCTTCCTTCTCTGCTCCTTGAGGCAACGCGTGCAGGCGACTTTTCGGCAGCGGAAAAATACCTCGGCCCCGAGCTTAAAGGAAAAGCCCCGTACCTTCCTGAATTTTTCGGCAGCTTCTGCCGCTACGAAAAGCTGTCCGACGGCTCCTACAACGTCTACGACGACGGCGTCGATTTCGGTTTTGTGAAGCCGAAAGTCGCAACTTTTTCTATAAAAGACCGCCTCATCGACAATATTTCAATAAAAGACTGATTTCGACTTTTTTTTCGGTTTTTTCCGCCTCTTGAGATGTTAGCATATTCAAGGGTGATACTATGAAAAAATTATTTGGCGCGGCAAAGAACCGCAAATTCGAACAGCAACTTGCTTCACAGACTTCATATTACGAAAACGCTCTCGCCGAACAGCGGGAGCGCATAACCGCGCTTTTGAAAAACGAAGCCGACCTCAACGCAAGCCTCGACGAATACAAAAAGCGCGAAAAAGACGTGGCCGAGGTTATGCTCGTGGTGGCCGAAAAGGCTTCGGAAATGGAAACCGACCTCAAACTTCAATACGCTTTGGAAATAGAGCGGCTCAAGCTTTTTCAGGCGAAATGGATTGACGCGTACGAAACTCTGGCCGCGAAATACGGTTTTGAAAAGGACGTTCTGAACTTGCAGGCGGTGGCCGTAGACACTGCTCTTTCCATCGAAAAAATGCTCGGAAAAGAGTTCGGCATACGTCTTACGTCGTCGTCCGCGCCGGAGGAACACTTCAAAAAAGAGGCCGAACGCCTGTCCTCCGAAAAAACGGAGCTGTACGACCTCATATCTTCGCTTAAAAAGCGGCTCGGCATAGATCCCGAAGAAGAGGCCGCTCCCGACGACGACCTCAAAAAACTTGCCGACACCCTCGCCGGCTAACGAAAAAAGCCTTCCATTTTGGAAGGCTTTTCTTTTTACAAAATTCCGTCGACGAATTCTTCGGCGTTAAAGTCCTCCAAATCGTCGATTTTTTCACCCACGCCGACGTACACGACCGGGATTTCCATTTCCGCAGAGATGGCAAGCACCACTCCGCCCTTTGCCGTGCCGTCGAGTTTATTCAGAATGATGCCGTCAACGTCGACGACTTCTCCGAAAACTTCCGCTTGCTGTACGGCGTTTTGGCCGGTTGTAGCGTCAAGCACGATATAGTTTCTGAAATCCGCTTCCGGAAATTCTCTCTCCACCACGCGGTGAATTTTCTTGAGCTCTTCCATAAGGTTCTTTTTGTTGTGCAATCTGCCTGCCGTATCCACCAAAACGACGTCGGTTTTTTTGGCCTTGGCCGAAGCCACTGCGTCGTAAACCACGGAAGCGGGATCGCTGCCCTCGCCGTGCTTGATAATCCTTACGTCCGCGCGCTCGGCCCATATTTCCAGCTGTTCGCTTGCGGCCGCCCTGAAAGTGTCCGCCGCCGCAACGACAACGGATTTGCCTTGCTTTTTGAATTTGTTGGCGAGCTTGCCGATGGCGGTTGTTTTCCCGACGCCGTTCACGCCGGCAACCAAAATCACCAGCGGATATTCGTACGGCGGAATTTCGTAGTCCACGCTTTCGATCATAATCTGCTTCAAAAGCTTTTTGGCGCCATCGGTGTCGGTGACTTTTTTGCGATAAACGCGATCTTTAAGTTCCTCGATTATTTCGTCGGTTGCCACGACGCCGAAGTCGGCGGATATAAGCGCGTCCTGCAAATCGTCGTAAAACTCATCGTCCAGCTTTCTGCCGGAAAACACCGTAAACAGTTTTTTGCCGACGGCGTCCTTCGTTTTTTTGAGGCTTTCTTTGATTTTTGAAAAAAATCCCATTTTCTATTTCTCCTCTGCCGTAAGCAAGGCGTCTGCCAGCTTGACGGACAAAATTTTGGAAATGCCCATTTCTTCCATGGTTACGCCGTATAAGCTGTCGGCAAGCTCCATGGTAGGTTTACGGTGGGTGATGACGATGAACTGCGTGTCCTTGGACAGCTTTTTGACGTATTCGGCAAACAGCGTAACGTTGCTGTCGTCGAGAGCCGCCTCAACTTCGTCCAGCAGACAGAACGGCATCGCCTTAAGCTTCAGAATCGCAAACAGAATCGCTATTGCGGTGAGGCTCTGTTCGCCGCCCGAGAACAACGAAAGCGTACGAGTGTTTTTGCCCGGCGGTTGAATTTTGATGTCCACGCCTGCGTCCAAAGGATCGCCGGTGGTGCTGTCCAAAAGCAAAAGTTCCGCGTTGCCGCCGCCGAAAAGCTCTTTGAACGTAACCTTGAAGTTCTCGTTGATTTTGACGAACGCGTCGTTGAAGCGCGTTGTCATTTCGTCGGTGAGATCCTTCAGAATTTTGTTCAGATCGTCAACGGCGTTCTGCACGTCGTCGCGCTGGGCGCAAAGCTCTTCGTAGCGTTTGCCGTTTTCCTCGTAGTCCCTTATTGCCAGTTGGTTGACGTCGCCGAGCTGATTGATGGCGCGTTTTAATTTGTTGATGTTTGAATTTGCTTTCTCGAAGTCGAAATTTTCGTCCTTAAGTTCCAAAGCGTTCTGGTAGGTAAGCGAATACTCCTGCCAGACGTGATCTTCGAGGTACTTGATGTCGCTGTCCGCTTTTTCCAGCGCAGCTTCCTGCTTATATCTCTGCACTTCGAGATCCTTCACGGTGTCGCCGAGCTGAATACGCAGGCTGTTTATCCTGGAAAGCTCCGATTGCGAATTGCGTTTTTGATCGGTAAGTTCGGTGATGTACTGAGAAAGAGTTTCGATTTGTTCTCGATCTTCCCGGCTCATGACGGCGGTTTTGGCGCGCAGTCTTTCGGCGTTCACTTCGCTTTCCAAGGAAAGCATTTTCGCCTTGTCGTCCAAAATCTGTTCGTTCAAAACGTCTTTTTCGCGCTTTAAGCGGAAGGAATCGGCCTCGGCGTTTTCTATCTCGGTTTTAAGCTCCGCAATCCTTACGCGAAGCGAAATGACTTTGCTGTTAAGCTCGTCGCGCTCTTTTTTGTTGAGGTCGGTCTGCGCCTTGGATTTTTCCGCCAGGTCGCCGCTCATAATTTTTTGGGAAGAAATTTCCGCTTCAAGCTTGTCCACCGAGCCGAGCTTGTCGGCGGTTTCCTTTACGCCTTTTTTAAGCGTTTCGATTTCGGAAGCCATAAGATGCACTTCTTCTTCCATAAAATCGATATTCTGCTTGCTTTTTGCGATTTTTTCCTTCAAAACTCCGCCCGCAATCTTCAGCTCTTCCATTTCGGATTTGAGCCTTGCGGTTTCGTCATCGGCCTTGTGCATTGCCCTTTCGTAGTCCGCGCGCATAACGATAAGCTGTTCGTATTGCTTTTTTGCTTTATCCCACGAAACTTTTGCTTCGGCAATTTCTTTTTCCTTGCTGAAAATGCCGCCTTCGGATTTTGCGCTGCCGCCTCGGATTGCGCCGCTGGTGGCAATCTGGTTGCCGTCCATCGTTACGATTTTGAAGCCGTAGCGATAATTTTTGGCCATTCTGACGGCGGTGTCCATGTTATCAACGACCACGGTTTTGCCCAAAAGACCTTTGACGATGCCGTCAAACTTCGAGTCGTACTTAACGATGTCGCTGGCTATGCCGTAGCACCCTCTTTCGGAGAGCGCGGACCTGAACTCCGGTTCCAGAGTCCTCGGTTTGAAGCTGGTCATAGGCAGGAAGGTGATTTGCCCGTAGCGTTTGTTTTGAAGATAAGAAATGACGTGCTTTGCGTCCTCTTCGTTTTTGGTTACGACGTTTTGCACGGCGTTTCCCAAAGCCGTTTCGACGGCAAGCTCCATGCCCACCGGCGCCTTTATTATTTCAGCTACGACGCCGCAAACTCGCCTCTGAAGGTCGAGGTCGCTTTTTGCGTCCTGCATAAGCCTTTTAACGGCGAGGCCGAAGCCGTCGTAGTCCTCTTTCATTTTAACGAGCAACGTATGCTTGGTTTCCAAAGACGAAATACGGCTGCTGAGCTTCACCAGATCCTCGGCCAAAGTTTCGAGGCTGTGTTTTTTATCGTTGTATTCGCCGACGTTTTCGTTGTATTCGTCGGCAAGAGCCTTGCCTTTGTCCATGGTCTTTTTGAGGTTGGCCTCGTTTATGGCAAGATCGGTGTATTCGGCGTCCAAAGCGTTCTTTTTGACGAGAAGGTTCTGATTTTTGGACTCCAAAAGTTTTTCGTTAAGTTCTTTCTCCTTGACGAGAGCGGACATATTTCCCTTGATTGCCGCCAGTTCTTCGGCCGCGGAAACCATGCGCCTGTTGCTGTCTTCGATGCTGGTTTCGTCGGCGGAAATTTTGGCAAGTATCTGTTGCAGCTTCAAAGTATCCTCTTCGAGAGTTTCCGAAACCCTTGAAAGCTCCGCCGTTTTTTGTTCCTTTTCCGCCAAAGAAGCGGCAAGCGCCTCGGCTTTTTCGCCCATACTCTTTTCAAGCGAAGCCTTTTCGTCGGACAAACGCTTAAGCTCGTCGGTATAATGCAAGATACGCTGTTCGTGAAGCTGCTCGGTGCCCGAAGCCCTTTCAGCAGAAACCTTTAAGCTTGTGAGCCTTTGGTTGCAGTCGGCAAGCTTGTCGTCCAAAGTGCCGATGGATGCGGTCAGCATGTCGTAGTCGTCCTGCGCTTTTTGGGCGGACTGCTCCGCGTTGTTCAGGTCGAGAATAATGGCGGCAAGTTTGTCCTTTATGCCGTCCACCAAGCTCTTGTTGTTTTCGAAACGATAGATATAGTAGTTCACCTCGTTGTACTTCAGTTCCGTGGTGAGCTCGCGATGTTTCATTGCGTCTTCGGCCTGCTTTTTGAGCGGTCCCAAGCGGTTTTCTATTTCGTTTATGAGGTCGTTACAGCGCGACAGATTGTCCGAGGATCTTTCCAGCTTTCTTACCGTTTCGGCCTTTTGCGCCTTGAATTTGGAAACGCCTGCCGCGTCCTCGAAAATGATACGCCTGTCCTCAGGCTTTGAGGACATAATGTCCTTAACTTTGTCCTGCCCGATAAGCGTATAACCTTCGGTGCCGACGCCGGTGTCGTGCAGAAGGTTGGTGATGTCCTTAAGGCGCATCTTTTCCTTGTTGATGAAGTATTCGCTGTTGCCGCTTCTGTCCAGCCTTCTGGAAATCACCACTTCGTCGAATTCGATAGGAAAAATATGGTTCGTGTTGTCAAAATAAAGCTCGACCTCGCAAAAGCTCAAACTTTTTCTGGCGGCAGTCCCCATAAATATGACGTCCTGCATATTTTTGCCTCTCAGCTGTTTTGCGCTTTTTTCGCCCAAAACCCACCTTATGGCGTCGGCAACGTTGCTTTTGCCGGAACCGTTAGGCCCGACGATTGCCGTCATATTGTACTCGAACGGAATTGTGGTTTTGTCGGCAAACGACTTGAAACCGTAAAGAACGACCTTTTTTAAGTTCACTTAGATTCTCCCTGTGTACTCTGCGCAAAAAAGCGCGTGTTTTCGTGATTATATTTTAGCGTTTTTTGCGATCGACGCAAGTTTTTGCGGCGCAAAAAAGCCCCGCACGCGCTAATATAAAAGTAAATTAAATATATTATATCATAAATTTAACGATATTTCAACAGATTTTTGCCAAAAATTGTTTGCGTTTTTTTGTGGCTTTTTGAGGCAAAAAAGCGGCGTAACCGCATAGTTACGCCGCATAAAGTGCTTGTTTTGTCATTTATCGAGATTTTCGAGGGCCGCTCTGGCCGCTTTTTGCTGGGCTTCTTTTTTGGATTTTCCGACGCCCTTGCCTATCTCGTCGCCCTCAAGTATCGCGACGAACGAAAACAGCTTTTCGTCCGATGCGGGTATAGGCCTGAAC
>ULTU01078369.1_pt1 | contig 18312 bp, 8 predicted proteins | sample 1957861 | NCBI WGS metagenome assembly ULTU01 (sample SAMEA4835742, study PRJEB28245) | human gut metagenome | biome: gut microbiome; material: fecal sample | place: Denmark | collected 2008
AACGGGGGTTCTTGTTCAACATACGCCCGATATGAGGCAGTTCAACGCCGCGCAGATTCAGAAATCGGAATTCGATATTTTCTTCTTCGAAAACGAACATTATTATAAGTATATCGACGTTCTGGAAGATCTTACCGATATAGTTAATTCGAAAGCGTCGGCTGACGATACGCTTACCGTTCTTGAAAAACTCGACTCACAGCAAATCAATTATTACGGAGCGAAAAAAGATAACGCTACGCATTATTATGCGTTACCTTCGTACTTCGGCAACTACGGAATAATCTACAACAAGGACCTCTTTGACAAGAAGGGGTATTATCTCGCGGCGGATAAGTCCAACGGCGCGATTATCGGCAGTAACAAAAACGCCAAGAAAACGAACGGTCCCGACGGCGTAGAGGGGACTCCCGACGACGGACTGCCCACAACGTACGAAGAATTCTTCACGCTTTGCGATGAAATTTTCAACGCGAACGATACTCCCGTATGCTGGCCCGGCGAATACAGACAACACCACCTCGGAAACCTTATGGATAACCTTATTTCCGATTACGAGGGTGTTGAACAAATGCGCATAAACTATGATTTTGACGGCACGATTGCCAAAGATCTCGTTGTTCTGGATGCAAACGGTAAAATTACCAAAGACAGCAACGGCAATATAGTTACCGAAGAAAAAGCGATCAACTCGTCGAACGGTTACGACGTTGCTCGTCAGATCGGTAAGCTCTATGCAATGCAGTTTATCGAAAAACTTATCACCAACGTCAACTATTACAATAAAGATGCATTCACCGGTTCGTTTTCTCATACCGACAACCAGGAATTATTCCTTATGGCGGGAACCGATGATTTCGGAACCGGCTTAAACGACGACAAGGCGATCGCTATGCTTATCGACGGTCCGTGGTGGCAGGAAGAATCGGCCGGCGTATTTACCGTAATGGAAAAAGCAGGTTCTCAGTATGCAAGAACCAACCGTAATTTCGGCTGGATGCCGCTCCCCAAGGCAACTGCCGATAAGGTAGGACAGGGCAACGTTTATTCCGACTATCTCAACGCTTTCGTATGCGTTAAGGGCGGCCTTTCCGAAGGTGTTAAAAAGGCTGCGTTGGAATTCGTAAAATTCTCCTGCACCGACGCAATGTTAAGGGACTTCACCGTTACGACGGGCGCGCCCAAAGCGTACAAATACGATATGGGAAGCGATATGAACAAGCTTTCGTCGTTCTCCAAAGACGTTATAAACTACGTTGCCAACTCGAAAATCATCTACAAATTCTCTTCGAGCAATTTCTACAACGCAAATATAGCAAACCTCCAGTATGACGTCGTTTATTCGGCGAAAGTAAACGGTTCGCTTTACAAGAACGCTGTAGACGGAATAAAAGAAGGCGGCGCGACCGGAACGTCATATTTTGAATCGTTCAACGATTACTTCAAAAAATATTCGTTCTGGAAATAATTTTGAATTTGAAAGCGGTTCGGGCAGGGCGGATACCTTGCCCGAACCGGCGGTACTTTAGTTTTTTATATTGTCCTTATCGGGGATTGAATGATGAAAAAATTAAAATTAAAATCATTTAAAAGCGCAAAAAGTTTTTGGTTTTACGTTGCTGTTTTAGCGTTGCCGGTACTTCAGTTTTGCGTATTTTATATCGCGGTAAACATTAACTCGTTTATTCTTGCGTTCAGAAACATCACGCTTGACGCAGAAACGAAAAAATATATATTTTCCTGGACGTTTGATAACTTTAAAAACTGGTTTGCCGACGAAAATGAGTTTTTGCAACTTACCCAAACGCTTCTGATTTCTCTTAAGTCGTATGCGATATCGCTTGGAATAGGCGTTCCGCTCGGCTTGCTTTTTGCATACTACATTTTCAAAAAATTACCGGGCGCCATGTTTTTCCGGTTTATGTTGTTTATGCCGTCAATCATAGCGAGCATAGTTCTCGTTTCGATTTTCAAGTACTTTACCGACTACGTCGTTCCCGACGTTTTAAACTTTTTCCATATAGAACTCAAAGGAGCGTTGTTATCTGAAAAAAGTACGAGGTACGCGACGGTTATGTTTTATAATCTGTTCGTAAGTTTCGGCACTACCGTTTTGCTTTATTCAAACAAAATGGCAAACATTTCGCCCGAAATAATCGAAGCCGCTCAGCTTGACGGAGTAAGCCCCCCGCGCGAATTTTTCAGCATTGTTCTTCCGCAAACTTTTTCGACTTTGTCGATCTTTTTAGTTACGGGCATTGCTGGTATTTTTACAAACGAGATAAACAACTTTTCGTTTTTCAACTATTACTGGAAACCCGACACGGCAACTCTGGGCTTTTTGATGTATTTCAGAACGCAGAAGGCAAAGGGCGATATTTCGCAATATCCGCCGCTTGCGGCGCTCGGACTTATGATGTCCGCCGTGGCGATTCCTCTTACGTTTTTAGCGCGTTGGTTCCTCAATAAAATAGGACCGAGCGAAGATTAAGGGCGGAGGTGCGAATATGAAAACACATAAAAGGCGTTTAAAAAGCAGATTATCGCCTCTTACCGTCGTAATGCTTATCGTTCTTGTTTTATACTGCGCGTTTTTGTTAGGCATGCTTTTATGGGCGGTGCTTACCGCGCTTAAAGAACCGCTTGCATTCAACCGTAATAAGGTAGGACTTCCCAACCCATGGTATTTTGACAACATACCTTACGTTTTAAAAAATGCCGAAATACGGAAAGAACAGGGCGTTGTGCCTTTCGGCGAAATAGTCTGGAACTCGATTTTATACTCGGTAGGCTGCGCGCTTGTAAACACGTTTGTTACCGCCGTGGTGGCTTACGCGTGTTCGAAGTATAAATGTGCTTTCTCTAAATTCATATACGGGCTTGTTCTCGTGGTAATGGTAATTCCCGTGGTAGGTAATCAGACATCTGAAATTCAGATGTCGATGAACCTCGGGCTATATGATAAAATGATCGGCATGCTCGTAATGCGCGCGAGTTTTTTGGGTATATACTTCCTTGTGTTTTACGACATGTTCTGCGCTGTACCCGCGGCTCTCAGCGAAGCCGCCGAAATCGACGGCGCAAACGACGCGCAGATTATGTTGAAAATATTCTTCCCTATAGCAAGCAACACGTTCCTTACCGTATTGCTTATAAACTTTATAGGTTACTGGAACAACTATCAGGTTCCTATGGTTTACGTTCCCAATCACCCGACGCTTGCCGAATACGTATTTCAGATCAGCACGTTTTCTAAATATCCGTTCAGCAAAGCGCCCGTGCAACTTGCAACTTCGCTTATTTTACTGCTTCCCGTGGTCGCGCTGTTCTGCTTTACGCATAAGCGGCTGTTAGGCAACCTGTCGATAGGCGGCGTCAAAGGCTGAAAACAAAAAACACAGAAAACAAAAATAAAACAAAAAAATAAAGGAGGAATAAGAATGAAACGCAGATTAACGATGATTTTTATCCTTTTGTGCGTGGCGATCTGTTCCATAGTTGCGGTTTTTGCCGTAAGCGCGAACGCCGCCGTGTGGAGCGACGTTGATATTGCCGGAGTTTACGCTTACGGCGAAACTTTCGACGTTCCCGAACGCACTTTTACCGTCGGTTCAAACACAGTAAAAGCGCTTCACACCGTGACGTTCCCTGGCGGCGATGTCGTTCGCGGAAAAGCGGTAAAACTCAGTGAAACGGGTAATTATACCGTGCGCTACTATGCAAGTATAGGTAAAGAACAGTATTCTGACGAAAAAAGTTTTACCGTTCAGGGTTTCGGTTACGGGGTTAATAGCGCTGAAAGTTCGGTGGCTTATGGTCGCTATACCGAATTCGGCGCGGATTCCACGGGGCTTAAAGTAAAACTCGCAAACGGAGATAAACTTACTTTCACAAAACTAATAAACGTTGCTGCTCTTACGCAAAGCGACGCGCTTTTCAAGTTCTTTATAACGCCCGAACATCAAGGCGCAGCCGACTTTAACAAACTTACGTTTACTCTCACCGACTCGGTCGACAGTTCGAAATATTTAAGAATCGATGTTAACCGCGGTCAGTTTTCCTCCGGCGGCGTAGGCGTTTCGTGGGTTATGGCAGGCGGAAACGGTCAGGATATGGTCGGTTATGAAAAAGGCAAAAAACTGCATGTAAACGACGATGTAGGCACGGCTCTTTACATTTCGTTTGTGGCTCAGAACAACTCGGGCGACGGTTGGTCCGGCCCTGCGTTTAACGTAAAACCAGATTCGCGTTACGGCACGATATCTTTCGATTATAATTCAAAAATCGTTTATGCCAATTCGGATATAGTGTCCGATCTCGACAGTTCGGACTATTATAAAGATTTATGGCGTGGCTGGTCGTCGGATAAAGCAAGACTTACGGTAAGCGCAAGCGGGTATTCAAGTTCGACCGCGAATTTCTGCATTACCGAAATATTCGGCATGTCGGCGGACGAATTAAGAGATAACAATTTTATCGACGACGAAGCCCCGGCGATCACCGTCGACAGTGACTATGCGGAAATGCCTCGCGCCGAAGTGGGCAGAGCGTATTCTGTTCCCACAGCCAAAGCATACGACGATTACGCGGGCGTTTGCGAGGTTACGACGGAAGTTGTTTACGGTTATCATAGCGAAGAACCTGTTTCGGTAAGCCTTTTAAACGGATCGTTCGTTCCCGACAGAACGGGCACATACGCTATAGTTTATACGGCTAAAGACGGTTTCGGCAATATCGGAAGAAAATTACTTTTTGTTCAGGCGGTTAAGTCTGTTCCCGAAATAGTGATTACGCCTCCGTCCGTTTCATCGAGCGTTGAACTCGGCACTTACGTTGAAATTCCCGAACCGGTCGTAAGCGGCGGCAGCGGAAAAATCAATGTTGAAACCTCGGTTGTTTTCGGCGGAGAACGCACCGCTGTAAACGGCGGCTTCCGTCCCGAAACCGAAGGCGAGTACACGGTGGAATTTGCAGCGACCGACTATATAGGAAAAACGCAGACAATCTCCCTTACCGTCGATGCGACGAGGGGCGAAAAACCGATGTTTGTCGACAGCGTTAATTTGCCGCCCGTATATATAAACGGCGGCAGATATATCCTTCCCGAACTTTATGCAAACGATTACACGTCGGGCAGCTTAAAGCGCGCGCTTTGCGACGTTAAAGTCGTGGATGCGAACGGCGAAAAGATTTATAAAGCGGGCAGCGAATACATTCCCGCAGTCAATAGTAACGGCGATATTGCCGAAATAACTTATTACTCGGGCAGCGCGGTATATCCCGCGTTCAACGTTCCCGTAATCATCGGAAGAACGGACAACACGGTATACATGTCCAACTACGTTTACGGCAAAGATATTAACGTAACCGCTCGTGACGAAAACAACGCGTTATACACCACGGGGCTTGCGGTTATACCCGGTTCGGGAGATGCAGGCTGGATTTTTGCAAACGCATTACTTAAAAGCGAGGCTTCGGTTGCCGTAAGCACGCTTGCAGGTAAAACCAATTTCGGCGCGTTTGAATTTTCGTTAATCGACGCGTCAAGCGGAAAGAAAATCACCGTTACCGCAACGATCGGTTCGGCAAAAATAACGTTTACGCATGGTGCCGAAAGTTATACTTTAGGTTCGTCTGTTAAAAACGGGGGCAAGCTTAAAATAGCGTATGGCAACGGAAAACTAAACGTAGTGTGCAACGATTCTGCGGTTATGTCCGTTCCTCTTACCGTATACGATAACGGCGATGAATTCGACGGATTTACGTCCGATAAAGTTTATATCGGCGTAACTACTAAGGATAATAAAGCGGACAGCCGTTATATGGTTTTAACTGTAAACGAAAACGCTCTTTCATACAGAAACCAGGATAACAGCGCGCCTTCGTTCAGCATATCGGGCGACTATGGCGGAAAACAAAAAGTTAACTCCGAATACGTTATAAAACGCGGTATTTGCAGCGACGTATTCGCTCCCGAATCAAACGGAACTCTTTCCGTTACGGCTCCCGACGGAACTATAATGAAGGATAAAAACGGAAAAGTTTTAAAAGACGTTCCGATCGACGAAGAATACGTCATAACGCTTAATCAATACGGGAAATACACTGTTTCATACGCTATCTCGGAGGTGGACTGGGTCGGCAACCGCAACAAACCCAACATAACCGTTACCGTGCCCGATGAGGAAGCGCCGGTTATACAATTTACAAAAGTTCCGTCTGCTACGGCGGCTGTCGGCGACGTAATCGTAATGCCCGAGTACAAAGTTACCGATAACATTTCACCCGAAAGTGAAATCACGGTAAGGGCGTTCATAATAAACGCTCAGGGTAAGTTTATCGAACTTGTCGACGGAGCAAACGCAATCAGATGCGAAAATACGGGCAAGTATACCTTTATTGTGTATGCAACCGACGCGGCGGGCAACTCTTCGTCGCTGTGCTGCGAAGTAAACGTAAGGTAAGGTGAAAAATATGAAAAAAAGCATATTCAAAGCAATTATTCTTTTGTTAACCGTTATATTTACGTTTTCGGCTTTTTCGGCTTGTAAAAACGATAATACCTCCGACGACAGCGGTGATGCAAAGACGGTCACCGACGTAAAAACTCATAAAGTCGAGGGCACTCTGCACGACGTCAACGTCAATTATAACGAGCCCGTCGGCACACTTTCCGCAAACGGAAGAACCGAATACACCGTTGTGTCGGCTTCAAGGTACGGCGTTGCTTCAAAGTTTGTTTCCAAACATTTAAGCGCGGCGACAGGTGTGAATTTCCCCTTGGAATTTGCCGAAGAATGTAATCTGTCCGCAGGTAAATATATCGTTTTCGGGCTTAATGAACTTATAAAATCGGCGGTAACCGTTCCGGAGGCGAAAATTCTCGGCGATCAGGGTTACTACATTAAAACCGTGGGTGACGACGTGCTTGTATACTGCACAAGCGAAAACGGCGCGCAACTTGCGGCTATAGCGCTTCTCCGTGCGCTCGTAGGTTACGATATGATGTCCGTCGACTGTGTTATTTACGAAAAATCGGGCGACGTTTTGCCCGCAATCGAAATAGCCGAACGCCCCGATTACGAATTCCGTATAAACAGCAACGAAATGAAGGGCGACGCTAAATACGGTATGGGCTTCACGCAAAAATCGGGAATGCTTCAGACCGAAACCGGCAACGTTCACAACCTTTACGATTTCTTCACGCAGGAAGACGTAAAAAATCACAGCAAATGGTTTTCGGAAGGCGCTATCGTGCAAAGATCTGCTGTCGGCGGCGGGCTGGAACGCGTCCGCATAGGTCAGCCGTGCTTTACCGCTCATGGCGATAAAGAAGAATATGAAGCGCTTTTGAACCACATGTCTGAAAAAATCATTGAAATTTTAAAGAATAAACCCGACGTTCTGAACATGCGCATATCGCAAAACGACGTACTGGGCGAAAACACGACGTGGAAATGCAATTGCGCGGCATGTAACGCAAGTTGCGATTATTACGGAACTCTGGGCGGGGCGATGATTTCGTTTGCGAACGACCTTGCAAAAAAGGTTAACGCATATATCGACGCTAACGAACCCGGCAGAATTTTTAATCTTGTAGTTCTTGCTTATCAGGAAGCTTTGCAAGCGCCCGTTCAGCGCAAAAACGGCGAGTACGTTCTCGACGAAAAAGGCAAGGGTATTCCCGAAACTCGTTACGACTTCGATGAGCAAGGTAATAAAACCGTCGTGTCAGACGAAAACGGGCAACCCGAAAAACTCGTTTGCGGTCGCGGCGTGGCATATGAATTCGCTGCGTCCAAGGCAAACTGGATTCATTCGTTCTATGAAGCGGAAAACAGGGAATTCGCTTCGGCAATCGAAGCGTGGGCAGGGCTCGGTTCGTCAAACCTTTATATCTGGTCTTATGAAATAAGTTATTATCAATATTTGTATCCTTACAACAACTATCACATATTGCTTGATAACTTCAAATACTTCAAGGAATTCGGCGGTAACTACATTTACCCCGAGGGCACGTGGGAAAACATGAATAACCCCGGCTTTGCCAAACTGCGCGACTATATCAACTCAAAGGGCATGTTCGACGTGAACTCCGATTATAACGAACTTGTAGATAAATTCTTCAAGTACTATTTCAGAGAAGCCGCGCCCGTCATGCGTAAATACTTCAACGAAGTACAGGTTAACTTAACCATCAACGAAAACATCACCGGCGGTCGAGTTCACTCTTACGGCTTGTCAGATAACCGCGTATGGCCGGAGGCTCTCGTAACGGGCTGGCTTAATTCTTTCGACGTTGCACAAAACGAGATTTTAAAATATAAAGATACCGATTCCGAATTATACGAAGCGCTTTCCAAGCATATTTTAATCGAATCTCTGTTCCCCAGATACGTTTTATGCACCAAATACGATAAATCGTTCAGCGCAAGTCAGATTAAAGAAATGCGTAAATCGTTCCTTAAAGATTTTGAGGATCTGGGCAACACCACGCATCAGGAACACTTTGTTATTTCCGTTATTACTTCCGGCTGGAATCTGGACTAAGGGGGAACGATTATGAAAAACAGATTGTTAAAAATTGCTATTTCTTTAATCGCGGTAATATCGCTTGCCTTAGCATCGGCAACTTTGCTTATCGGTTGCGGTAAAACGAAAGACAACTCAGGCGATTCGTCCTCGGGCGGAGATAAAACCATCGTGAAGATTTCGGCTGAAACCGCGGCGGTTGCCGAGTTTGAAACCATAAAACTTTCCGCCACCGTAGAAAACGGCGATGAAACCATAAAGTGGAGTACGAGCGACGGCTCGGTTGCCACGGTAGACCGGGACGGTCTTGTTCTCGGCGTAAAAACCGGCAGGTGCAACATTATCGCAATGTCGGGCAAAGCCATGGCGATCTGCGCTCTTACCGTAACCGACAGCGTTTACGCTCCCGTTATAAAAACAGCCGATAAAATCACCGTCGAAAACGGAAACAGTTACGTTGGCAAAATCAGCGTTTTATTCAGGGGCGAGGACGTAACCGAAAGGGCTAAAATCGAATGGTCGTTAGCCGGCGGTTACGAACAGGTTTGCAACGTGGTAAAAGGCAACGGAACGGTTACTTTTGCCGCGAAATCTCTCGGCGAAGCGGTATATTACGTTTCGGCAACTTTTAACGGGATTTACGTTAATAAGAGCGTATCGGTAAAGGTTATAGAACCCATAGCGACCGTTGTGCCCGACGGAGAAATCACGGTCGGCGACGACGGTTACGAATTGAAATTGTTCACCATAGCCGAAGCGGGGCGAACCGAAATGCCTTTAAGTTTTACGGCGTATTATGGCGGCAGCGTGGTTAAAAATGCGGTCATCAAATGGGATCTCGATTCCGAACGGTACGATCCCGGCATTGCCGAAATTACGGGGGCAAACGGAAATTATATCGTTAAAAAGGTTTCCGCCGGTACGACCGACATTATCGGCGCTTACCGCACGCCGAATGGCAAAAACATTACCGTTTCCATAAAAGTTATCGTCGAAAAGGCAGTTAAAACGCTTGATATCCGTCCGGAAATCGAGGTCGAAGATTTAAAGCCCGTAACGCTTCCCGATTCGTTTAACGAAAAAGTTTTGTCGCTTACGTTAGACGGAGTAAACGTTTATTCTTCCGTGTCGGGCAAGAACGTCGTTCTCAACAAGGATAAACTTCCCAAAACGGCGGATAAACTCGGCGCAAGAGAGATGATTTTGTCTACTGCCGACGTTGAATACACGTTCACAGCGGATATTTACACGCTTATAATAAGCAACAAAGCGGAATTCGATCAGATGCGCAGTCTTGCCCGCGCGAACGGCGACGTAAGCAACACGGGCGTGCTTGACGGTTATTTCGTACTCAACGGAAATATTGAATATAACGCAGGTTTTGTTTCTCTTACAGACAGCGGCGAAATATGGACGATAAACAACAAACTCGGCGGCGCAGGCTGGAACGATCCGTCAAAATACGGCTTCAGGGGCGTATTCGACGGGCGCGGCTATAACGTAAACGGAATTACCGTCAAAGCGGCTACGAGCGGCAGAGAAAGCGGCGGTATCTTCGGATTTACGGGTAACAACGCCGTTATCAAAAACGTTTCGTTCACGAACGCCGGTGTAGAGGAAAATAACGGGTTTATCTGTTCCTACGGCGGCGGACTTATAGAAAACGTCAATATAACTTTCGCAAAATTAGGCGCAGGCAACGAAAATAGGGATTTGTTCAGCGCTAACAGCGATCCCAGAACCATGGGCGCGTTTTTCTCGTGCGGGGCTTCGGATTCTGCAAAGGTCAGGAACTGTTTCGTGGACGCAATAGGCGCGGATATCGCTTACGTTACCAATAAAGACAGATCCGATCTTGCAAACGTAGTTTTGGGAACGAGAACCAAAAACGTAGAAAATCTCGTTGTTGTATGCGACCATGCCCGCGCAGATAAAATCCTGAGCGAAAGCGGTTCGTCTTATACCGCTGCGTCTTATAGCGATTTTTCGACTTCCGTTCCGTTAAAGAGCATAATAAGCGAGTTCGATGAAGACGTATGGTCGGTTATAAACGGCATACCGTTTGTTAAACACGCAATCGAAACTATCGACCTGCATCAGCAAATAGAATTCGTTCAGATTGCCGAAATGATTGCTTTAGGCGGCAGTTCGATTGTTAAGGTAAACACTCGTTACGCAGGCATTACAGCCGAAAATCTTTTTGGCGGCATCACGCTTGAAAACGGCGTAATCAGCGTACCGCAAGATGCCGGCGCAGGCAGTATTACGATAAATGCGGTTTCCTATCTTAACGGTTCGCATGTAACCGTTGAAATCGAAATAGCCGATTCGCGTGACGTAACCGTATCGCACGAAAGACAGCTTGTCGAAACAGCGACTTCCGAAATCGATCTTTCGTTCGCAAGCGATTATGTCGGAGAGAATGCGACCGTAAGTTATAACGGCGTAATACTCGGAAACGGCGCTGTAAACAACGGCAAACTTACTGTAGATTTAACAAAAGCGGGCGCAACGGGCGAACTTACGTTTGAAGTCGTATCGAAGAAGGGCGGTGTGTATTACACGTTCGGTTACAACGTTTTACTTGCAACAAAGATAATCCGCAATGCGGAAGATCTCGACGTTCTGAAAATAAAAACAATCAACGCTTCGATTTACGGTTATTATGTTCTCGGCGCGGATATAGACGTGCAGAACGCAAAACTTTCGCAGAACTTAAGCGGTCAACCCGGTTATTGGGAAGGCGGTTTCGGATTCAGAGGTGTTTTCGACGGTCGGAATCATACTATTTCCAATTTTACTGCGGGCGCAAACGGCTTGTTCGGTAATATAGGAAAGGGCGCAATAATAAAAGACGTTAATTTTGCAAACGTAAGCTGTAATGACGACTATCTTTCCGCAGTGCTTGCAAGAACAATAGTGGGAGCGGAATTAAACGATATAAGCATAAAAGTAATCGGCTTTACGGGAACAACTCATGATAACGGACTTTTAGCGTCGAGATATACAGACGGCGCTATTATGAAAGACGTGAAAATCGACGCAAGCGAATGCACCGTTTATTCGTTATTCGGAAATCAGGTGGGAGATAAAGCAGCCAACACCTACAGCGGAGTCGAAATCAAAGTAAAATCGTACACAATGTTTGCAAATCAAGGTAAAGACGTAAACAGCAGTGATAAAGCGATTGCTCCCGCAGGAGTGACCGTCGTCGTTGCATAAGGCAAAGCGAACAAAAGGTTCAGACGCATTCTGCGTTGTAATATAAGATAACAAAGTTATCGAAAAATTGGAGGGAAAAATATGAAAAAACTCAAAGCACTGCTGGCGGTTCTTTGCATCGTTTTCGCTGCATGCGCCGTTATGGCATGCGGCTCCGAAGACGGTGAATCTGCCAAAACCGTGGTCAACGCACCCGTTATAAATTCAAAAGTTTATAACGGCGAAAAGCAGGCGGCGACCGTTGAAGCAAGCGACGCTTACACCGTTATCGAAAATAACGGCGGCGTAAACGCAGGCGAATATAACGTCGTGTTAAAACTCACCGACGGAAACGCTTACGAATGGAAAACACCGGACGAAGCCGACGCAACTATGCTTACGCTTAAATTTGTCATTACGAAGGCGACAAACTCGGTAAGCGAGCTTACGCTTAACGGATGGAGAGCAGGTGAAACCGCAAACGTACCTGCGGCAAATGCGGAATTCGGCGAAGTAAAATTTGCTTACGCTACCGAACAAAACGGCACTTATACCGAAAACGTTCCCACGGCGGCGGGCGCTTACTATGTAAAGGCGTATGTAGAAGCGACCGAAAACTATGACGGCGCGGAAGCCGTAATTTCTTTTGAAATTACAAAAGCAAAGAATGAAAACGCCGTTACCGTTTCCGCCGAAGATGTTAAATACGGCGAAAACGTAACGCCTGTTGTAACCGCTAACGCAACTCATATTCCGGATGGCGCAGAGATAGTTTATACTTACGCTCTTACTTCCGACGGCGAATACGTTGCATGGGAAGCTATCGAAAAACGCGCAGGCGCATATTTCGTAAAAGCAACCGTTGCCGAAGACGACGATTATAAGGGAGCTTCCGCTATTGCCGGATTTGAAATGACAAAGGGCGACAACGCGATAAACGATTTCGAGATCGATGCCGTTACTTGTAAACAGAATATAGTTCTTAACGCAACCGCAACCGCGGGTACGGCCGTTACTTATAAATACGCAACCGCGGCTGACGGCGAATATATAGATATTCCCGCCGACGGTCTTGTTGCAGGTACTTATTATGTTAAGGCTTACACGGCAGGCGACAACAATTATGCCGCAGCCGAAAGTAATCCCGCAACGCTTACCGTAAACCACGCTTACACGTGGACTACCGACGCAAACGGTAACGATTACCGCGCTTGCGCATGCGGCTCTGCCGAAAGATTTGTTTTCGATACGAGCGCAGAAGTACTTGAAAAAACCGAAAGCGGTTACTCGCTTAAACTTTACACCGCGGAAGACGAGGGCAAACCCGACAAAGTAACGTTCTCGTTCAAAGTAACGCTCGGAACAACCGTTACCGAAAATGCCGTTATGGCCTGGACTCAATCGACCGAAGGTATTGTTGAAATTACGGGCAGCGCCGAATATACCGTTAAAGCTCTCGCTATAGGCGAAACCGTTTTAACGGCTACTTACACCGCCGCGGATGGCAAAAAAGCGCACGTAACTATCAACGTAACCGTCGAAAGACTTACAAAAACGGTTGAAGTCGCACATGAAACAATCCTTGCCGATTTAGCAACCACCGAACTCGATCTTTCGTTCGCAAGCGCATATTTTACAGAAAACGCAAGCCTTGCTTATGGCGATAAAGTTCTCGGAAACGGCGCGTTAAACGGCGGTAAACTTACCGTAGATTTCAGCGAAATGACCGACGCAGGCAATCTTACGTTTGTCGCCACTACAGATAAAGACGGCGTGTACTATTCGTTCAACGTGAACGTTCTTTTGGCTACTAAGATTATTCGCACCGCAGACGATATGGCGGCGGTAAGAATTTCTTTAGAACAACTTACTGCTTATACGCCTATTGAGGGCTATTATGTTCTCGGTAACGATATAGATTTTGCGAACGCGCAAATTCATACCGATATGTCGAAGGTTATCAAAACTTTGACCGATCAGTTTTGGAATAAAAATCAAGGTTTCCGCGGTACATTTGACGGGCTTAACCATAAGATTACAAACGTAAAAGTCGGTCAGGGCGGAATATTCGGCTTTATAGGTCAGGGCGCGGTTATCAAAAATGTTGATTTTGAAAATATTTCGTATATCGGCGCGTATTGCGGTTCGTTAGTTGGGTACTCCGTTATAAACGCGACCGTTCAAGACGTAAATATCAGAGTGTCTGCATACAAGAACGTTGCAAGTAACCCCGAAACTCAAGGCTTTTTAAGCGCGAGATTTACAGCGGGGTGTAAATTGAACAATGTAAAAATCGACGCAAGCGCATACGATGTTTGCTCTTTATTCGGAAAAGAGGTTAAGAGCGGTACTTATACCGACTTTGTAATTAAAGTCAAATCATATACAATGTTTGGTAATAATGGTGAAAGCGTAAACGCTGCGGATAAATCAATTGTACCCGACGGCATAACCGTATATACTGCCGAAACCGTTGCGCTTGCGCACGAAACCATTTTACTTGAAACGACCGCAACTCAAATCGACCTTTCGTTTGCAACCGAATATATCGGAGATAGCGTCAGTTTAACTTATAACGGCAAAGTCTTGGGTAACGGCGCTTTAACCGACGGTAAACTCAACGTCGATTTAAGCGGTATTACCGAAACGGGCGCGCTTACGTTACTTGCCTCAACCGTTAAAAATAACGTCATTTATACGTTCAACGTGAACGTTCTTCTGGCAACAAAAATTATTCGCACTATAGACGATCTCGACGTTGTAAAAGTAACTCAGACTAATATCGATAACAATACTTCGATTTACGGTTATTACGTTCTTGCTAACGATATAAACGTAAATTGGGTTAAGCCTATGATGGCAAGTTTGACTTACAATGGTACTGTAAAGAATTGGGAGGCAAATTTCGGTTTCCGCGGCACGTTCGACGGTCTCGGTCACACGATATCCGGTTTTGCGGTTAGTACAAACGGTATGTTCGGACATGTCGGCAACGGCGCAGTTATTAAAAACGTCAAGTTTGATAAGTTCAAATATAACGGACATTATAACGGCGGATTGTTCGGCGGTACGGTACGCGGAGCTGAAATAACCGGCGTTACCCTTACCAACGTAGAATATACGATGCCTACAAAAGATCCTGAAAGTACGGGATTTTTTGCCGGAAGATTTATGCAAAATAACAAGCTGACCGACATAAAGATAGATGCAAGCAAATATGATGTCTACTCTGTTTTCGGGCGTAACATATCTAATAACACTTACTCTACTGTTGAAATCAAAGTAAAATCGTTTACTATGTTGGGATATAACGGCGATGCCATGAGCGACGAAACAATGTTGCTTAAATTGGAAGGCGTAACCGTTATAACTGCGGATACAACCATCGAAGCATAATTATACATTATACAGTAGGGATTCCATTCGTCATCCCTGACAAAACAAAAAACGTTGCCGTTGCCGAACGAATATCGGCGACGGCAACAGCCTATAAAAAACTTTTATTAAACCTTTTATTATGAAACTGAACTTTGAAGAATACAAAAGCAAGGTCTATGCCTGTTGGACGGGTAAAAACATAGGCGGCACGGTAGGCGGTCCTTACGAGGGCAAGCAAGAAATTTTAAACGTAACGGGTTTTACCACTAAGCCTGGCGAAGCTCTGCCTAACGACGATCTCGATCTGCAGCTTGTATGGCTGCACGCGGTCGAATCCGAGGGGGCAAAAATCATTACGGCCGAGGTGCTCGGCGAGTATTGGCTGTCGTTTATAAGCGGATACTGGAACGAATACGGTATTGCGCACGAAAATATGTTAAGAGGCATTATTCCGCCTCTTTGCGGCGATTTCGATAACGCCTGGAAACATTCCAACGGCGCATGGATTCGTACGGAAATCTGGGCGACTCTTGCGCCCGGTTATCCCGATCTTGCCGTTCGTTTTGCCATGGAGGACGCAAAAGTCGATCACGGTTTAGGCGAGGGCACTTATGCTGCTGCGTTCGTCGCCGCAATCGAAAGCGCGGCGTTTGTCGTTTCCGACGTAAACGAACTTATTGAAATAGGTTTGTCAAAAATTCCCGAAAACTGCCGGATGGCTCAGACCGTCCGTCTTGTAATAAAGTGTTTTAACGAGGGTAAAACGGCTATAGAAACAAGAAATATCGTTCAAAAAGCAAACGCGGATATTGGCGACGGTTGGTTTCAGGCTCCGTCCAACGTAGGTTTTGTAGTAATCGGCTTGCTTTACGGCGAGGGTGATTTTAAAAAGTCCATGCTTACCGCGCTTAACTGCGGTGACGATACCGACTGCACGGCAGGTACAATCGGCTCGATAATGGGCATTATTTACGGCGAAAAGGGGTTACCCAAAGACTGGTGCGAATATATCGGTGACAAAATAGTTACAGGCACTATAAACCCGTGCATTGCTTTTCCGTCGGTAAAATCCTGCAAGGAGTTAACCGAAAGAGTTTGTTCGCTCGCGCCCGCCGTTTTGCGACTTAATTCTACTAACGCTTTGAGCGTGGAATTATGCGATAAAACCGAGCTTTCTTCAGACGAAAAAGCCAAATTGCCTTTACCCTACGGTAAAGCGGAAGAAACCGACGGCATGCGCGCCTCGCTTTTTTCGCTTAAAGAAAACGCGTTTTCTAAAAAAATCGGCTGTATTACTGTTGTTTTAACTTACGAAAGCGGTTTAAAAATCACGCCGAACGAGGAAAAGACGGTATCGCTTAAAGTTATAAACAACGTAAAAGCGTACGGCAATCTTCCGCACACGGCAAGATTTAAACTTTGGCTGCCCGACGGCTTTACGGCAGATAAATCGTCGTTCGACGTTTTTGTGCCGCACTGGACGCCGTTTACGCCCGATTGCGTGTCCGACGAAGTCAAAATAAAAATCAAAGCGGGTGAAGAAATCGACGCGCTGAATGAAATTCTTATAGAAGCAAGCGTAAACGGCAGATATACAAAAGAGTATATCTCGCTCGTGTTCATTGCTGCAATATAATCCCTAACAAAAAAGATTTATGAAAAAAATTGTTTATTTACCTTTGGACGAAAGACCTTGTAATTATGATTTTTGCGAAAAGTTCAAATAATCAATCTGTGTGGTATTTTGCGGCATATTGCGAGGGCGTAAGCCCCGTTTTTTCCTTGAAAAACGTGCAAAATCGCGGATAGGTGGCAAAACCTATGCATTCGGCAATAAAACTATGCTTATAAGTCGTACTGCTAAGTAATTTTTTCGCATAAGTGAGTCGCTTATCTTTGAGGTATTCCGACGGACTTACGCCGATTTCTTCGGTGAATATCTTGTTCAAGTGCGAATAAGAATAGTTGGTTTGCGATATGAGGTCGCGTAGCGGAAACGCAAGATTTTCGGGCTTTGTCAAAAGTTGAATAAAAGTCCGAACTCCACCCGAATAGTGCGGGTAGTTTGGTTCTTTGCTTACTTGGTTAATAAGGCATTCGGCAAAAGTAACCAAAAAGGCGTCGCAGGTCAGTTTATAATCGAAATCCGACGATGAAAGATATTCGGTTTTTATTTCGTTTATATGTTTATCTCTACCGGGCGATACCTGAAATTCGATTATATCGGGGGCGAATAACCTGTTCAATACGTCACGGCTTAAAAAATTCATAAAAACGGTGAATTGTTCTATACCTATGTGGCAGGTGATATAAGTAGAATCCGGGAGGTTCTGATGTGTAGAATGTTCGTCATCCGGGCGCAAAGCGCACAAAGTGCGCGGTTTTAAAATACGTGTTTGCTTGTTGATCGTATGCGTATATTCGCCCGACGTTATATACATAAACTCCCACGAACCATGGTGATTATGGTATGTGGGGTAGTCGCCCGTTCTGAAATTGAAATAGAATTTTTCGTAATCGATAGCGTTATTTATTGAATGATTTTTTAACTTACTCATTGTTTTCACCTGTGGTGATTTTAGCATATATTCTCAGGGTTGTCAACGCAGTTGTCAATAAAAAAACGATCATCGGTTGTTTTTATAATAAGTAAAAAAAGAATATAAGTAAAAATAATGTTGAAAAGCATCTTGCCGTAATTTAAAATATAAAAAGTTTAAAACTTATTTGCAACAGCTTGAATTCTTACTATTATAATAAGAAAAGCGATAGACTGTTCGAATTGCGCGTCGGTTGAAACAACTTTCGCGAATAATAAAAAAAGATAATATGTTATATCCTCAATCAAACAAATTCAGAAGTATGACAAGCCTTAACGGCATATGGAATTATAAACTCGTAGAAGACGATTATATTCCATTGAACAAAGCAGAAAAAACCTTTCCTATGGCAGTGCCTGCAAGTATAAACGATATAGTAACCGATAAACGCATAGCCGAATATGCAGGCAAGGTATTGCTTGAAACGGAATTTTCTTTACCACAGGAAAAGGATAAAAATCATCCGAGCGTTATAATGATCAGCGTCGCTAACGAAGCGGCGACGTACGAAGATAAAGCGAGAGATTATTTTAAAGAAGTAGTCGCGCACACCCGCACGCTTAGCCACAGGCGATTGCGTTTGAACCCGCCAAAACGCCGC
>ULTU01054234.1_pt1 | contig 18271 bp, 19 predicted proteins | sample 1957861 | NCBI WGS metagenome assembly ULTU01 (sample SAMEA4835742, study PRJEB28245) | human gut metagenome | biome: gut microbiome; material: fecal sample | place: Denmark | collected 2008
TTGACAATACAAAGGAATTATATAATATTTTCTTTCTTTAAAAAAACCGGCATGATACAGAATTGATAAAATGTACAGCAGGCAGGAACAGACCGGTAACGAAAGTATTTGTAAAAGTAAAGGAGACAAAAGGATTGAAGACAGTTCTTACAATAGCCGGAAGTGATTCCAGCGGCGGTGCGGGAATCCAGGCAGATATAAAGACCATTATGGCAAATGGTTGTTATGCCATGAGCGCAATCACGGCATTAACTGCCCAGAATACGATGGGAGTAACAGGAATTCAGGAAACATCATCCGATATGCTCTCCTTACAGCTTGACGCTGTATTTACGGATATCCGGCCGGATGCGATTAAGATCGGCATGGTCGCTTCTGAGAAACTGATCCGTGTGATTGCAGATAAAATAAAGAAATATCAGGCAGAACATGTGGTAGTGGATACTGTTATGGTATCAACCAGTGGACACCGGCTGATCGACGAAGATGCGATCGGTGCTTTAAAAGAATGTCTGCTTCCGATCGCAGAGGTCATTACTCCGAATATTCCAGAAGCAGAGGTATTGGCCGAAATGACGATCCGTGATGAACAGGATATGGTTCGTGCAGCTGAAAAAATATCAAAAGTCTATGGCTGTGCGGTTCTCTGCAAGGGAGGACACAGTATCAACGATGCAAATGATGTCTTATATTCGGACGGAAAAGTCAACTGGTATTATGGAAAACGGATCGATAATCCGAATACTCATGGAACCGGATGCACACTATCAAGTGCAATCGCATCAAATCTTGCAAAAGGGTATAAGATCGATGAGGCGATAAGAAACGCAAAAGATTATATATCCGGTGCGCTTGCGGATGGCATGGATCTGGGACATGGAAGCGGACCTATGAATCATGGCTTTGATCTGAAAAGCAGATTTGCAGAATCATGAAAAAAGTGGTTGCGAATCTCAAATGACTATGTTATTATGGACAAAGTTGGTGTAAAAGCGCATTTGACACCAGAACACTTGGAATGGAGGTGGCAATATGGTAAAGACAATTATCATGGTCGTATATGTAATTATATGTATAGCATTAACAATTATTGTCCTGTCACAGGAAGGTAAATCAGCCAGTCTGACAAGTTCAATTACCGGCGGTAATTATGATAATTCATACTGGGGCAAGAATAAAGGAAGTTCAAAAGATGCGGTTCTCAGAAAGATTACAACAGTGCTTGGTATTCTTTTTATAATAATTGCATTGCTTCTTGATTCTAAGCTGTTCTAGTTCATATACAGAATTTATCAGTGCTTACATATATCCTATATGTAAGCACTTTTTAGATATACAGAGAGGTATTTATGACAGAAGAATTAAAGAATGAAAGAAAAGAGAATATATATACCCTGATCAATGACGATGATTACAGACCGTTGAAATTTAAAGAGCTTTGTTATCTGCTTCAGATCGGAGGACGTGATAAGGATGATCTGTTAGAAATCTTAAATGAGCTTGTCGATGAGGGCAGGATCGAGAAAACCTCCAAAGGTAAGTATCAGAAGCTTGGAAAGGGTGTCCTTGTCGGTACATTCATCAGCAATCAGAGAGGATTTGGATTTGTCCGTGTGGAAGGATATAAGGAAGATTTCTTTGTACCACAGAAGTATACGATGGGAGCATTCCATAATGATAAAGTGCTGATCCGTGTTGCATCCGGCAACCGGGGCAGATCAACAGAAGCGCATGTAGAACGGATTCTGGAACGAGGTTTAAAACAGTTGGTCGGAACCTATCAGAAGAACCGGAACTTTGGTTTTGTGATTCCGGATAACGGTAAATTAGACAGTGACATCTTTATACCGGAGAAGAAATCCATGGGAGCAGTAACCGGACATAAGGTTGTTGTGGAGATCACAAATTATGGAGAAAAGTCTAAATCTGCAGAGGGACGTGTCGTTGAGATACTTGGACATATTAATGATCCGGAGACGGATGTATTATCGGTTGTAAGAGATCTTGATATTCCGGTTGATTTTCCGGATGTTGTTATGGCAGAGGTGAAGAATATACCGGATGAGGTAACAACGAAAGAGATGGCAGGAAGAACCGATCTCAGACAGTTGCAGACCGTTACGATCGATGGAGAGGATGCAAAGGATCTGGATGATGCGATCACACTCTATGAGGAAAACGGGTTATATAAGCTTGGCGTTCATATTGCAGATGTTACACATTATGTAAGGGAGAATTCTCCACTTGATAAAGAAGCGTTGAAGCGTGGAACAAGCTGTTATCTGATTGATAAGGTCATACCGATGCTGCCGCATAAGCTGTCAAACGGTATCTGTTCACTGAATGAGGGAAAAGACCGTTTGACGCTTAGCTGCCTGATGGATATAGATGCAAACGGCAAGATCATCAATCATAAGATCTGTGAATCGGTGATCAATGTTGACCGCAGAATGTCATATACAAGTGTATCTGCGATCGTAGAGGATCATGATCCGACAGAAACAGAAAAATATAAAGAACTGGTTCCGATGTTTGAATTAATGCTTCATGTGTCAGAGTTGTTAAGAACGATCCGACATGAGCGAGGTTCGATTGATTTTGATTTTGATGAGTCTAAGATCACAGTTGATGAAGACGGTCAGGTATCTTATATCGGAGTGTATGAGAGAAGACGTTCGAATCAGATCATTGAAGACTTTATGCTGGCTGCAAATGAGACAATCGCTGAGGACTATTTCTGGCAACAGATTCCATTTGAATATCGTATCCATGAAGCACCGGATACGGAGCGTGTAAAGCAGTTATCCATTCTGATCAGCAAGTTTGGATATTACTTTAAGGCATCCAAAGAGAATATTCATCCGAAGGAGTTCCAGAAGCTGTTATCAAAGATCGAGGGTGAGCCATGTGAGAATCTGATCAGCCGTATGACACTTCGTACGATGCGGCAAGCGAGATATTCGACGGAATGTGAAGGACATTTTGGATTGTCTTGTAAATATTACTGCCATTTTACATCGCCGATCCGAAGATATCCGGATCTTCAGATCCACAGGATCATCAAGGATAATATTCATGGAAGATTGGATGACAGGAGACTTTCGCATTATGATGCGATCCTTCCAAAGGTTAGCGATGATAATTCCAGAAAAGAACGCCGCGCAGAAGAAGCAGAACGTCAGGTCGAGCGTTTAAAGAAAGTGGAATACATGGAGCATCATATCGGAGAAGAATTTGAAGGTATCATATCAGGAGTCATCAACCGTGGTATCTTTGTAGAGCTTCCAAATACTATTGAGGGATTTGTAGATGTGTCGACACTTTATGACGATTTTTATGTGTATTCGCAGGATGAATATGCTATGATCGGAGAATCAACCGGAAAGAAATATTCGATCGGTGATACCGTTAAGGTAAAAGTAAAGCTGGCAGACAAACAGAGCAGACGGATCGAATTCGTGATCCTGTCAGATGCCAAAGAAGGAGATGAAACAGGACATGGCAAAGGAAAGAGGAAACAAACTCATCGCAAATAACAAAAAGGCATATTTTGATTATTTCATAGAAGAAAAGTACGAGGCAGGGATCGCACTGGCCGGAACAGAAGTAAAATCAGTCAGACAGGGACATTGTAGTATCAAAGAATCCTTTATCAGTATCGATAAGGGAGAAATCTACATTTACCGTATGAATATCAGCCCATATGAAAAGGGTAATATATTTAATAAAGACCCGCTTCGTACCAGAAAGCTGCTACTTCACAAATACGAGATCAATAAGCTGATGGGAGCCCAGCAGGTGAAGGGATACACGATCGTTCCTTTAAAGGTTTATATCCGTGACGGTCTGGTCAAGATGGAAATTGGACTGGCAAAAGGTAAGAAATTATACGACAAACGTCAGGACATCGCGAAGAAGGACGTTAAACGTGAGAATGAGCGTGAGTTCAAGATCCGTAATTTGTAAGATTTGATACAGGATTTCCAGAATATCCGAGGCTGATGGACTGGATAATTCCCGATATTTCATATGAAGTTTTAAAGATTTTGTGAAACACTGGAATATTTCATACAGATGTGATATACTCCAATAAGATTTTTACTGGGAGGTCAGGTAAGTGAGCCAGAGTAAAGTAGATAAAAGAAAATATGAGAAGAAGAACCGCGCAGCAATCATGAAGCGTGAAAAGAGAAAGAAAATCCTTGGATGGTGCATATTTGGCGTGTTAGTTGGATGTATTCTTGCAGCTACACTGGGTGTAAAGATATACAAAGCGATTCCAAAGTATGTAGAAGCTGAGAAGCTTGGCGCATATGTCAGCCAGACATGGGCAGAACAGGGATATGGAAGCTATTTTGAGAACAGCAGTACAGCTACAGCATCCGATGCAGAGGATACTGACAGTGATACTTCTGAAGATACAGCTTCTGAAGCAGATACTTCATCTGAAACGACAACTACAGCAGAGACTGACACAACAGAAGCTGCTGAGTAATATATAAGAAAGCACCTGACAACAGAGCTTTCCTTTATAAACCAGGGGTTGACTGGTTTCGACAGGGGTTTTGCAGTCACGGAAGCCATCCGTGGACTAGGACCACGTTAAAACTTAGATTAAATATAAACGCTAACGATAATTTAGCTTACGCTGCCTAATTAAAGGCAACTGCCAGCTTTAAGGTTCCCCGTACCTTTCAGATCTGGTATCATCCAACGGGAAACTCCGGTGCTTAAGCTTTGCGGTATCGGAAAATTCATGAAGCTACTGATGTATCCAGCCTGTCCGTAGGCGTGGTACTGAGGAAATGTTAAAATACGGAATGTGATGGGAGATGCCGTGATGAATGAGCTTTTGGACGTGGGTTCGAATCCCACCAGCTCCATAGCATGAACTATGGCAAAAAGGATGCAAGGTCGTACACCCAAAAAGGTGTAGATTTTTCTTGCATTCTTTTTATTTGTATGGTAAACTGAACGAGTTGTGAAAAAAATCGATGGTCCTCTGTACCGGTGTGGTAGTAAGAACATCTAAATATCAAGGAGGTCACACAAATGAATAGCGATTACATTAAGAATCTTGAAGCTTCTCAGATGAAGACAGAAGTTGCTGACTTTGCAGTAGGTGATACTGTTAAAGTACACAACAAGATCAAAGAAGGTAACAGAGAGAGAATCCAGATTTTCGAAGGAACTGTTATTAAGAGACAGGGTGGAAGCAACAGAGAGACTTTCACAGTTAGAAAGTTCTCAAACGGTGTTGGCGTAGAAAAGACATGGCCAGTACATTCACCATTTGTTGAGAAGATTGAAGTAGTTAGACATGGTAAAGTAAGACGAGCTAAGATTTACTACTTACGTTCAAGAGTTGGTAAAGCTGCAAAGGTTAAAGAGCTTGTTAAATAATTTTTACAGGTTACATGAAAAAGTGGCTGGGGGTGATAGCTCCAGCCATTTTTGTAATATGAATCTATCGGAGTAGAGATATGAGCGATAAAAGTGAACGCAGAAAAAGAATACGGCGGGAGAAACGTCGGCAGAGAAGAAAAGAAAGAAGCTTTAGGCGTACGGTCAGAACGATATTTGGCTGGCTGTTGTCCGTTCTGATCGCAGTTGTGCTGGGATATGGAATGGTTTCTTATTGTTTTCAGTCTGTGTATGTCGTTGGTGATTCCATGAATCCGGTGTGTACTAATCAGGAGAAGGTTACAGTAAATAAGTTATGTTACCTTCTTAGCTCTCCGGATCGATATGACATTGTTGCATACCGAAGTGTTGATACGCCGGATGCTTATTATGATATTAAACGTGTGATCGGATTGCCGGGAGAGACCGTTCAGATCAGAGATGGAAAATTATATATTGATGGCAGTGAACGGACGGATCTGCCATTTGATGATTATATATTTACAGCAGGACTGGCAGAGAATGAAGTAAAGCTGGGGGATGATGAGTATTTCCTGCTTGGTGATAATGTCAATAACAGTGAAGATTCCAGATTCCTGAAAGTGGGAAATGTGAAAAAAGCAGAGATATTAGGAAGGATAAAGACACGATGAATATACAATGGTATCCCGGACATATGACAAAAGCAAAACGTATGATGCAGGAAGACATCAAGCTGATCGATGTTGTGATCGAGCTGATCGATGCCAGAGTGCCATATAGCAGCAAGAATCCGGATATTGATGCACTTGCAGCGAACAAATACCGCCTGATCCTGTTGAATAAGACAGATCTGGCAGATGCATCAGCAACAGCAGAATGGGAAAATTATTATAAAGAAAAAGGATTTTTTGTAGCAAAGATCAATGCAAGATCCGGTGATGGCATGAAGAATATCAGTAATGTGGTAAAGGAAGCTTGTAAAGAAAAGATCGAGCGGGACAGAAAGCGTGGTATTATTAACCGTCCGCTTCGTGCGATGATTGTTGGTATTCCAAATGTCGGTAAATCTACATTTATCAATTCTTATGCCAGAAAAGCATGTACAAAGGTTGGAAATAAGCCGGGTGTTACAAAGGGAAAGCAATGGATACGTCTTGGAAAAGATATTGAATTATTGGATACCCCAGGAATATTGTGGCCCAAATTTGATGATAAAGAGGTTGGATTACGACTTGCTTTTATCGGTTCGATCAATGATGAGATTTTAAGTATTACCGACCTTGCGTATGAATTGATCAAATTTTTACAATTAAACTATTGTCAGAGCCTTGTTGATAGGTATAATATTAATGAGGATGCCGATTCTGTTCATATTCTGGAACAGATCGCAGAAAAAAGGGCATGTATAAAAAAAGGCGGCGAACTGGATATCGATAAAGCTGCAGCGCTGCTGCTGGATGATTTCCGGGCAGGAAAGCTTGGCAGGATATCACTGGAACGACCGGCTGTTGTAAAGGATAAGTAGTTGATATGAAAGATGATAATGAACGTGTGGAAGCACTGAATACTATATTTGACGATGATCCCGCAAAAAAAGCACGGGAAAAAGAGATCAAAAAGCTTGAAAAGAAGCGTGAAAAGCAGCTTGCAAAGTTAAAGGAAAAGGGAATAGATCCGGAGCAGAAGAAGGAAGAAACAATTCCTTCGGAGCAGGCAGAGACGGAAGAAAAGAATGAAGCAGCGTCTGATGTTGCAAATGAAGCCGGAGAAACAGTAACGAATTATTTTGCTGATTCAGATGCATCCTCCAATACTCATGTACTGGAGGAAGAAGAACAGCCGGGAAAAAAGAAGAAAAAAGACAAGAAAAAGAAGAAACAGGAGAAAGAAGAGATCAATATCGTAAAAGATTTAATCAGTCTCGCTTTATATATTCTGGCGATCGTTGCAGTATGTTGGTTGATCCTTACATATGTTGGACAGCGTACAGAGGTGAGCGGAGATTCCATGAATGATACCCTTCATAATGGTGACAGCCTTTGGATCGATAAACTGTCCTATCATTTTAAAGATCCGGAACGTTTTGATATTGTTGTATTTCCATACGAGGAAGAAGATGTTACCTATTATATCAAACGTATCATTGGACTTCCGGGTGAAACCGTATATATTGATGAAGATGGTGTGATCTATATCAATGATGAACCATTGGAGGAAGATTATGGAAAAGAAGTCATAGAAGAAAATCACAGAGGGCTTGCGGCAGAACCGGTCACACTTGGTGATGATGAGTATTTTGTTATGGGTGATAACCGGAATAACAGCCGGGACAGCCGGTTGTCGGATGTCGGTAATATCCATAAGAATAAATTTGTGGGGAAAGCAGTATTCCGGTTTACCGGTGGATTCGGTTTTTTAAATAAAGAAGAACAATAAGTACAGATAAATGGCTGTCGTGTAAGAAACAACAGCCATTTATGCTTATATGAGGATGAGATGGAAAATAAAAGAAAAAGTATAACAGAGATTAAATCCGAATTTGCAAATGCAGATATACATTCAGTCAGACATGTGATGGAAAGATATGCAGAGGATGACAGGGAAGGTGTAAAAAAACTGATCCTTTCTGCTGAAAAGAAGCTTACAGCACATCAAAAAGAGCTTGACCGGATGGAGCATATGTTTGAATATGAGAGACAGCATGCGGACTGTCAGTATATCTGTGGAATTGATGAGGTAGGCCGTGGCCCACTTGCAGGTCCGGTAGTAGCTGCGGCTGTCATTCTGCCGGAGAATTGCGATATTCTATACCTGAATGATTCCAAGCAGCTCTCTGAAAAGAAGCGTGAAGAATTATATGATGAGATTATAGAAAAAGCGGTTGCTTACGGAATCGGTATGGCAGATGAGAAGCTGATCGATCAGATCAATATTTTAAATGCAGATTATGAAGCCATGCGGATCGCAATCCGTAAGCTTACGGTTCAGCCAGATTTGTTATTAAACGATGCGGTTAAGATACCGGAGGTAGAGATCCCACAGGTTTCGATCATAAAAGGAGATGCAAAATCTGCTTCGATCGCTGCCGCTAGTATTATAGCGAAGGTAACAAGAGACCGTCTGATGGTTTCTTATGATGAGATCTATCCGGGATACGGATTTGCAAAGAATAAGGGGTATGGATCTAAGGAGCATATAGAAGCATTAAAATTACTTGGACCATGTGAGATCCACAGAAGATCTTTTATCACACATTTCTGGAAAGAATAGAAGATAGACAGAAAAAGGAGAACAACTGTATCGACCATTATAATACAAGAAAAAAGGGAACAGAATATGAAGAGATGGCTGCATCATATCTGAAAGATGCAGGTTACCAGATACTTGCGAGAAATTACCGGGTCGCATCCGGAGAGATCGACCTGATCGTATCAAAAGATGGGTATCTGATATTTGTAGAAGTAAAATATCGGAGCAACAGCAGATACGGATCGCCGGAGGCGGCGGTAACACCTGTCAAACAGCGTCAGATCAGCAGGGTAGCCCTGTATTATATGAAACGGTATGGATATGATCCTTACAATACACCGGTACGATTCGATGTGGTTGCGGTGGCGGAGAATGAGATCCATCATATGAAAGATGCCTTCCCTTATCAGGGATATTATTAAGGTTATGAGGTATGAAAATGTATAACATAACATATATCAATCAGGATAAGACAACAGAGATAAAAGAGGAAAACGGAGTTCCGTATATTGTATTTAAGAATCTGGAACTGCCGGGGATCATTCATGGATTTTCAACGAGACTTGGTGGGGTCAGTGAAGGAATATATTCTACGATGAACCTGAGCTTTCATCGTGGAGATGATATGGATGCAGTTATGGAGAATCACAGGAGGCTGGCACAGGCAGTCGGATATGATTACAGAAGACTGGTATTTTCTGATCAGGTACATGAAACTGTGATCCGTAAAATAACAGAGGAAGATGCCGGAAAAGGTATCACAAGAGAATCGGATATAACGGAAACAGATGGTCTGATGACGAATGTAAAGGATTTGCCATTGATCACGTTTTATGCGGACTGTGTACCGGTCTTTTTCTATGATCCTGTAAAAGAGGTTGTAGCCATGAATCATTCCGGCTGGCGCGGAACCGTTAAGAATATCAGTCTCCATATGGTCGAAGCCTTGAATAAGGAGTATGGATGTGAGGCTTCGGATCTGATCTGTGCGGTCGGACCGTCTATTTGTCAGAACTGTTATGAGGTAAGCGAGGATGTAGCTGAGGCATTTCAGGATGCTTATTTACCGGAACAGTATGATAAAATGACAAAAAAAATTGGAAATGGTAAGTATTTGCTTGATTTACACCGGGCAAATTATTATAATCTGACTGGTGCAGGTATATTGCCTGACCATATAAATGTAACCGACATATGTACATGCTGCAATCCGGATTTCCTGTTTTCACACAGGGCGAGCCATGGGAAACGTGGCAATCTGGGAGCTGTTATCATGCTGAAATCGACAGCAGACGGAGGAAACGTAAATGAGTAAACCGATAGTAGCCATCGTTGGACGCCCAAATGTAGGTAAATCTACCTTGTTCAATGCACTGGCAGGAGAGAAAATTTCAATTGTAAAAGATACGCCTGGCGTAACCAGAGACAGAATCTATGCAGATGTGAGCTGGCTCGATTATAATTTTACGATCATAGATACCGGTGGAATTGAGCCGGAAAGCGACAATATTATTTTAAAAAGTATGCGGGAGCAGGCAGAGATCGCCATTGAGACTGCTGATGTTATCATATTTATGACAGATGTCAGACAGGGACTTGTGGACGATGATCATAAGGTAGTCCAGATGCTCCGTAAATCGAAGAAGCCGGTGATCCTTGTTGTAAACAAGGTGGACAGCTTTGAGAAATATATGAATGATGTATATGAGTTCTATAATCTCGGACTGGGTGATCCTGTCCCAATATCCGGTGCATCCAGACTTGGAATCGGAGATATGTTAGATGAGGTTGTGTCTCATTTTGATGAAGAATCAAAAAATGAAGAGGAAGATGACAGACCTAGAATTGCCATTATCGGTAAGCCGAATGTAGGTAAGTCATCGATCATCAATAAGCTCCTGGGTGAGAACCGTGTGATCGTATCTGATATTGCCGGAACGACAAGAGATGCGATCGATACCGAAATCGTCAGAAATGGAACGGAGTATGTGTTTATTGATACTGCAGGACTTCGAAGAAAGAGCAAGATCAAAGAAGATATTGAGCGTTACAGTATCATCCGTACTGTATCGGCTGTTGAACGATGTAATGTAGCGGTTCTGGTCATTGATGCAACAGAGGGTATCACAGATCAGGATGCGAAGATCGCAGGTATTGCACATGAACGTGGAAAAGGTATGATCATCGTAGTAAACAAATGGGATGCTGTGGAAAAAGACGACAAGACCATTTATAAGTTTACAAAGGAGATCCGGGAAAAGCTGTCTTATATGCCTTATGCAGAGCTGTTATTCGTATCGGCAGCCACCGGACAGAGACTTCCGAAATTATTTGAAACAATCGATGCTGTCATCGAGAATCACTCGCTTCGTGTTGCGACTGGTGTATTGAACGAGATCATGACAGAAGCAGTTGCGATGCAGCAGCCGCCTACAGATAAAGGTAAACGTCTGAAGCTGTTTTATATTACGCAGGTAGCTGTTAAGCCGCCTACATTTGTTATATTCGTAAATGATAAAGAACTGATGCATTTCTCTTATACACGTTATATTGAAAACAAGATCAGAGAAGCATTTGGTTTCCGGGGAACACCTTTAAAATTTATTATCAGGGAGAGAAAAGAAAAATAATGTTAGTACTGGCGAGAATCATATGTCTGGTTGGAGGATATTTCTTTGGTATCATCCAGACAAGCTATATTTACGGTAAATTACATGGTATTGATATAAGGGAATATGGAAGTGGTAATGCAGGAACGACAAATGCACTCCGTGTACTTGGAAAGAAGGCTGGAGCAGTTGTATTCCTTGGTGATCTGTTTAAATCAGTGATCGCATGCAGCATCACACATATTATCATGAATGCTCTTGGCATTGAAAACGTATATTTGTTTGTAATCTATACAGCGGCAGGTGTTGTACTTGGACATAATTTTCCGTTTTACATGCAGTTTAAAGGTGGTAAAGGAATTGCAGCGACATCCGGAATCGCAATCGGTTTACTGGATTGGAGAGTTGCACTTATTGAACTAGGATTATTCGTATTCTGTGTGGTTGTAACCAAATATGTATCCGTAGGTTCTATCTGCCTTGTCCTGGGACTTTTAGTTTCCTATACAATATTTGCATATACAGGTTCTTATGGTTTTACATCCGATTCGATGAAACTTGAAAGCTGCATTGTTTTAGGACTTATTACCTTGCTTGCAATCTATCGTCATAAACAGAATATTGTCAGACTGATCAAAGGAACAGAGAATAAATTCTCTTTAAAGGGAAGAAATAAGACAACAGAAGAACAGGCATAGTATGTTAAATTATATCGACCACAAAGTTATAAAGATGGAGAGGTATTTAGTATGATAATAGGTATTTTAGGAGCAGGGAGCTGGGGATCTGCACTTGCAAACCTGCTGGCGGGGAATGGGCATGATGTTACCGTCTGGTCCATTGATGAAAAAGAGATTGAAATGCTGAACACATACAGGGAGCAGAGGGATCGTCTTCCAGGTGTTCATCTGAATGAAACAATCACATTTACAACAGATTTGGAACAGACGATAAAAGGGAAAAAAATGATCGTCTGTGCAGTTCCGTCCCCATTTATCCGGAGCACAGCAAAGAAGATCGCGCCTTACATTACAAACGATCAGTTGATCGTCAATGTCAGCAAGGGCATTGAGGAGGCAACCCTGACTCCGATCGTAGAGATCATCGAGAGTGAGATCCCTGGAGCAAAGGTTGCAGTTCTTTCCGGACCAAGCCATGCAGAGGAGGTTGGTATTGGTATTCCGACAACAGTAGTAGCCGGAGCACGCGATATGGATACTGCTAAGCTGATCCAGAATACGTTTATGAATGATGTATTCCGTGTGTATACCAGTACAGATGTAACCGGAATCGAACTTGGCGGATCTGTTAAGAATGTTATTGCGCTGGCTGCAGGAATTACGGATGGTCTTGGTTTTGGAGATAATACGAAGGCAGCGTTAATGACCAGAGGAATGGCAGAGATCTTACGACTCGGAACTGCGATGGGAGCACATGTAGAGACACTTGCCGGTTTATCCGGTATGGGTGATCTGATCGTTACCTGTACGTCCAAGCACAGCCGTAACCGGAATGCCGGTTATCTGATCGGACAGGGCAAGAGCTACAAAGAAGCAATGGCTGAGGTCAAGATGGTAGTAGAAGGGGTATATTCCGCAAAGGCGACACTGAAGCTTGCAAAGAAGTACGGAGTCGATATGCCGATCGTTGAAGAGGTAAATAAGGTATTATTCGAGGACAAGCCTGCCCGTGAAGCAGTTGTGGATCTGCTTACCAGAGACAGAAAGGCAGAGATATCTGTAGAGGAGTAAGTTTTTGACATACTTGTAAAAGCTCTTTCATATATTACTTATATGATAATCTTTACATAGGAAACAGATTTTGTATTTCCATTTTTTATGATACAAATACAGGAGCAGAAACGGAAAATGTGTAAGAAATGCAGGAGGTATATATGGGAGGCTTTAATGTGTACAACGACATCAATGCCAGAACAAATGGTGAAATTTACATAGGTGTTGTAGGTCCGGTACGAACCGGAAAATCAACATTTATCAAACGGTTTATGGAAATGATGGTCATTCCAAATATAAAAGATGAGAATGACCGTGAGATTGCGCTGGATGAAATGCCACAGTCTGCGTCCGGTAAGACAATCATGACGACAGAACCCAAATTCATACCCAAAGAAGGCGTCGAGATCCGGGTAGATGATGAGATCGATATGCGTGTCCGGCTGATCGACTGCGTTGGCTATGTTGTAGATGGAGCGGAAGGTCAGATGGAGGATGGAAAAGAACGGATGGTCAAGACTCCATGGTTTGATTATGATATTCCATTTGCAAAAGCGGCAGAGATCGGAACCAGGAAGGTGATCAACAGTCATTCAACGATCGGGATCGTGGTGACCTGTGATGGTAGCTTTGGCGATCTGGCAAGAGAAAACTATCTTGCAGCAGAAGAGAAAACGATAGCGGAATTAAAAGCTATTGGAAAGCCGTTTGTGATCCTGTTGAATTCAAATCGACCGGGAGCAAAAGAAACAAAAGAGCTTGCAGCAACGATGGTAGATAAATATGGTGTTGCGGTTCTTCCCGTAAACTGTGATCAGTTGAGCAGAAATGATATCAATGCGATCTTTACTTCGATGCTGTATAGTTTTCCTATCACCTGTATTAATTTTGTGATACCAAAGTGGCTGGAGGTGTCCGAGAATGACAATAAGATCAAAAAGAGTGTGATCGAGAATGCCATGGACATCATGAACAGCAATCAGCACATATATGATATGGTTCATTTTGCTTTTCCGGAAAATGAATATGTGGAAAAGTATACATATAACAATGTAAATCTTGCAGACGGTTCGCTGAGTGTTCAGGTTACGATCTATGGAAGATATTATTATGAGATGCTTTCCGATATGCTTGGGACAGAAATCCATAATGAGTATGATTTTATTACAGAGATCAAAGATATGGCAGAAAAGAAAAAGTTCTGCAATGGGGTTATAAATGCACTTGACAGTGTGAAAAATGGCGGTTATGGTCTGGTAATGCCGGAAAAGAAGGATATTACACTGGAAACACCGGAGCTGATCAAGGCAGGCAACAAATATGGAGTAAAGATCAAGGCAGAGGCACCATCGGTTCATATGATCAAAGCGAATATTACAACGGAGATCGCACCGATCGTTGGTACGAAGGAGCAGGCGGAGGATCTGGTCGAATATATCAAAACAAGCACCGGAGAGAATGGAGAAGATATCTGGGATGTGAATATCTTTGGCAAGTCGATCGAGCAGCTTGTAGAGGATGGATTAAATACAAAGACAAATAAGATGAATGTAGAAAGCAAGCAGAAGCTTCAGGATACCATGGAGAAGATCGTAAATGATGGAAATGGCGGACTGGTCTGCATTATTATATAGGCATACAGAGAACAGATGCGAAAAAACCTTGATGGCGTCTGTATGGGATAAAGGGAGACAATATGTCGGCAATCGATGTAAAACTGAATGTATTTGAAGGACCACTTGATCTGCTCCTTCATCTGATCGAAAAGAATAAAGTAAATATTTATGATATACCGATTGTAACGATCACAGAGCAATATCTGGATTATGTGAATCATATGGAAGAGGAAGACCTGGATGTTATGAGTGAATTCCTGGTCATGGCGGCGACTCTGATCCGTATCAAATCCAAGATGCTTCTTCCGAAGGTAACAGAAGAGGATGAGGAGGGAGAGGATCCGAGAGAAGAGCTTGTCCGCAGATTGCTGGAGTATAAGATGTACAAATATGCAGCAAGTGAGCTGAAAGATCTGGAGTTTGACGGTGCAAAGGCATTTTATAAAAAAGAAAGCATTCCTGCAGAGGTGAAAAATTTCAAGCCGGTCGTGGATCCGGTTGCACTGATCTCGGAATATGATATGAATCTGGAAAAACTGAATGAGATCTTCAAATCCGTGATGCGGAAACAGGTTGAAAAGGTAGATCCGATCCGTAGTAAGTTCAAAAATATCGAGAGAGAGGAGATCTCACTGGAAGCAAAGATGGCGGAGGTACGGGAACAGGTCCGCGGACTTGCAGGCATCAATTTCCGGACACTGCTTGAAATGCAGGCATCGAGATCGAATATTATCGTAACATTTCTTGCAATATTAGAGCTTATGAAGATTGGAGCCATTCAGATCCGGCAGGAAGAGATATTTGGAGAGATCATCATTGATTCCAGAGATGACATTGCTGCATATGAGTTGAACAGCCAGAATACTGATACAGATAAAACAGATGCAGATGTGCCGGATTCAATAGAGACAAATGCAGAAACCATTCATCAGGCAGATGGTGAAGCCAATGAGACAGAACGAGGATAAGATGGGTATGGGTGAGATAAAAGAGAACGAAGCAACAGTAAATGAGATAACACAGGAAAATATAGAAGAACAGCCGGTAGTTTATAAAGAATACAGTACAGAATATCTGGTTTCTGCAGTTGAAGCAATATTGTTTTCCATTGGGGAGTCTGTGTCAGTAGATCGACTGGCTAAGGCACTGGAGATGGAGACAAAGAAGCTGTCCAAGCAGATGGAAGAGGTGCTGGAAATTTATAATCAGTCTGACCGGGGCATTAAGATGGTCGAGCTTGAAAATGCATATCAGTTGTGTACCAGAAATGAGTACTACGATGTGCTGACAAAGGTTGTCTGTACACCGAAGAAACCAAATCTTACGGATGTACTGCTTGAAACCCTGTCGATCGTTGCCTATAAGCAGCCGATCACCAGACCGGAGATTGAAGCCATCCGTGGAGTTTCCTGTGCACATGCGATCAATAAGCTGATGGAATACGGACTGGTAGATGAGGTTGGACGACTGGATGCTCCGGGACGACCGATCCTGTTTGGAACGACAGAGGAATTCCTGCGAAGCTTCGGCGTTGCATCGACAGAGGAGCTTCCGATGATCAGTCCGGATAAGATCGAGGACTTTAAGAAGGAAGCACAGGAAGAGGCAAATGAGATCACACTCGGGCTGGATAATGAGTCATAAAACCGACAGATCCGGAATATATTTTTATGAAGAAAGAATATATCCGGTGATCGTATGTTAGGGTTATATTTCAAATATCATAAAAGAAAACAGAAACCTGCAGGAAGAAGGCGACAGAAGATTCCCGCAGGTTTTCTGTTTGTATGGATCCTTGTCACTGTAGTATTGCTCTGTTCTGTGATTCCTGCGAAAGCATTTGTGATGCCGCCGCAGCAGCAAAGGATAGTTCATTGGAATAACCGCAGCAAACAGAACAGTAATACCCTTCAGGTAGATACAGAGCAAAAGATCACAGACAATGATCTTCATGCACTGTCGGCTGTTCTTATGGATGGAGAAAACGGCAGGATCCTGTATGATAAAGCAGGTGAAGAAGTTCGTGCAAATGCCAGTACGACGAAGATCCTTACCTGTATCCTGGCACTTGAATATGGTGATCTGGACGATACGGTGGTCATATCTTCCTATGCAGCAAAGATGCCGGATGTACAGCTTAATATCAGAGAGGGAGAGGAATATAAGTTAAAAGATCTTCTGTATTCGCTGATGCTGGAAAGCCATAATGACAGTGCGGTTGCGATCGCAGAGCATATTGGCGGAAGTGTGGAACAATTTGCGGAGCTGATGAATCAGAAGGCAGTGGATATTGGCTGCATGAAGACACATTTTATTACGCCAAATGGCTTAGATGCAAAGGATAAACATGGAATACATGGAACAACGGCTGCTGACCTGGCTCGGATCCTGCGGTATTGTATCAAAGAGTCGCCTGAAAAGGATACATTTCTTACGATCACAAGAACGTCTGTCTATTCTTTTACCAATCTTGCAGGAACCAGAAGTTTTACCTGCAATAATCATAATGCATTTCTGAATATGATGGATGGAGCACTGACAGGTAAAACCGGTTTTACAGGAACAGCCGGTTACTGTTATGTTGGAGCGTTAGAAAGGGATGGAAAACTGTTCATCGTAGCTTTGCTTGGATGCGGCTGGCCGGGGAATAAAACTTATAAATGGGCAGATACGAAAAAGCTTATGAACTATGGACTGGATCATTATCAGGAACATACCATAAAAGATGATATCCTGCAAAAAACGGACATTCCTATTCAGTATGATCCCAATTACAGAAGACAGCAGGATGCAGAAAAGGCCACGATCGCATGGGACTGCAGCTTTTCAGAAACATTGTTACTGCGGGAAGATGAGCAGATCACTGTCCGGTATATTCTGCCGGAGAAACTTGGACTTCCGTTGCAAACCGGGATGCAGATTGGTTCCGTTGTTCTGTCAATTAACGGTAAGGTCTATGCTATTTATCCGGTATTTATTACAGAAACAATATCCGAAATGACATGGAAGGATTTTATAAGTGGGTACATAAAGTATTATATTGACAGAAATTATTCCTGATCGTTGAATTATAGTTGTATTATACGGGCAACAGATGACAGGTTACTATATAATATGGAGCATAAGATTGATGAAAAGAAACAGGGAGGTTATTATTTGAAACAGTTTGTTGTAGTGGGTGGTGACCTGCGTTGCCACTATCTGGTTTTATATTTAAAAGAACAGGGCTATCCGGTTTTTACATGGAAGGTGCCGGAACTTGCAGATACCGGAGAAAAATTACAGGATATAATTGGAAATCTCAAGACCGATGATACTTTAAAAGAAACCGGGCTGTTGCTTCCGGTTCCGGTTACAAAGGACGGTATCCATATCAATGGCTGCTCAGGGCTTACGGCAGAAGCACTTGCTTTCATGGTGGGGGACTTTGGTCTGGTATGTGGGGGCGTGATCTCACAGGAACTGACAAAAGCCTGTGCAGAATCAGGTATACCATGTCATGATTATATGAAAGATGACTGTGTTGCACTAAAAAATGCGGTTGCAACGGCAGAAGGTGCGATCACGGAAAGCTTTATGATGAGTGATATCAATATAGAAAACAGCAAATGTCTGGTTACCGGTTATGGAAGATGCGGGCGTGTCCTTGCACAGAAGCTGCTTCGTATGGGAGCGGAGG